>Ga0208134_1000757_pt1 | contig 20749 bp, 26 predicted proteins | sample VirMetDEL_Mar_31_FD_184515 | JGI IMG/M metagenome (GOLD analysis project Ga0208134, IMG submission 184515) | Aqueous microbial communities from the Delaware River and Bay under freshwater to marine salinity gradient to study organic matter... | ecosystem: Environmental > Aquatic > Marine >... | reverse complement strand
CACTCTTAAAAGGAAATATATATTATGAAAGCAATACTAATTAAATATCTATCAGCAACAGAAACTAAACCTGCTAGATATAAAGCCACCACTGACGCAGGAAGTTTACTTTTATCACCTGACCACTGCTCTGAGGCAAACGAAATGGTAAAGAAAATAGCCAATAAATATATAGAGTATGTTGATTGGGATTGCGTAGTGAGTGGTGTTGGTGGCTTGCCCAATGGAGATTATGTAGCGACTATAAAAAATAAATGACAAGAAAATTTCGGCTGCTTGGCCTCCACCAGGTGGCCTTTTTTTTTGGAAAAATTTTATTTTTTTTATTACATTTAGGTAATCGCCAAGGTGATCGGCAAGGTAATCTCCAAGGTAATCTCGTGCAATCATTTAGCTATCTTTTAGTGTTTGATAATAGTGTTTTAATGATGTAACATTGTTAATATAAATTTTATTTTAAGGAGAAAATATGACTTTTAATGTTCTTTCATTGTTTGATGGATTAAGTGCAGCAAATTTGGCTCTGGAAAGAGCAGGGTATAAGTCTGGTGTTGACTATAATTATTATGCTTCTGAAGTAGACAAATACGCAATAAATGTGGCAAGCAAAAATTTTCCTAATATCATACAGTTGGGTGATGTCTGCGGAGTTAAGGCTAAAGACCTGCCTCCGATTGACCTGATAGTCGGTGGATCGCCCTGTCAGGGTTTTAGTTTTGCAGGTAAGCAATTAGCCTTTGACGATCCTCGTTCAGCTTTGTTTTTTGAGTTTGTAAGACTCTTAAAAGAAATTAAACCTAAATATTTTCTTTTAGAGAATGTCAAAATGAAGAAAGAATTTTTAGATGTCATTAGTGAACAAGTATCAGCTTGTTATCCAGATTTTCAAGGTGAGGATATGTTTGGTGGCAAAATAGAACCCCTCCTTGTAAATTCAGCATTGGTTTCAGCACAAAATCGTCAAAGATATTATTGGACAAATATACCAAACGTGAAACAACCAGAGCAAAGAGGAATAGTATTGAGGGATATATTGCAGACTGAATCTGTTTCAGATGAATTTAGGTACAGTCAGAAATCAATAGACTATATGAACAGAGGTAACAAGAAGTGGCTACAAGCGGGTAAGCGTAGAGCAGATAAATACGAACAAACTGCTGATAAAGACAAATCGTTTACAATTACTGCAAATTGGCATAAGGGTGTTCCGTATAATTACTTTAAAGAAGAAAAACAAGATAAACCTAAACAAGTTGGTATAGCTTCTGATATTAATGGTCATGATATTTTAAAAAGAGTTTATTCGCCAGAAGGAAAATCACCTACACTAAATACTATGGGTGGTGGTAACAGAGAGCCTAAAATTGTCGCAGGAGCTTGGCGTGGTCGTTCTTTAGATAAGGAAGGTAAGAATGTGGATTGGAAGTCTACAAAACCTAAACAGATGTTGGAGTTGCGTAAGGATAAAAAAAGTAACGCTTTGAGTCAAGCGACTAAAGATAATGTAGTGGTAGAAAATGAAATTTATTGGCGTAAATTAACCTGCATTGAGTGCGAATTGTTGCAAACTGTACCAAAAAATTATACGAATCATGTGAGTAACAGTCAACGCTATAAAATGTTAGGAAATTCTTTCACTGTCGATGTAATCGCTCATTTTTTCAATAACTTAGACTTTGAGAAAAAACAATGAATGAGATAATTGAAACAACAAGACCTGGTTTAATGGAGCTTTTACATAGAAAATCAGAATTAGAATACTCTATAAAAATTTATAAGAAAGTAAAAGACAAGCCTACTGTACAAATGTTAAGAAAAAAATTATTTTTGCTTGAAATACAAATAAAATATGAGGTAAAAAATGATAAGCAAAATAGAAAAAAATATGGAACTTTATAGAAAATTTTTATTAAAAGACTATGAAAATTTAGAACATAGAGCTGAGTTAATATCCTTGACTAATCCTCTGTTTTTAAAATCAAAAAAAATACTCGCTTCTAATGAAACTAAAATCTTGTGGATAGTATTAACGATAGGGGAAGAATTTGGTATTAGTGCATCTCAAGCAAAGAAAATTTACTTATCAATATCGGAAAATGAAAGAGCCTCGGTTAATGAAACATTAAATAATGTCCTTCAAGATTTTGGAAAAGTCGTTTAGCTATAAATTAATCCTAGATAATCGCTAGGTGTAATCAATTCTTTTCATTATGCTATCTTTATGCTTAAATTAAACTTATTAAAAAAATAAGGAGAATATTGTGTTCGCAGTTGTTAGGCATACATACCAAATAGAAATACCCGAACCAAGTAGTCTAGTAAGCAGAAAATCGACTGCTAGATGGATACACAAAGTATGGCTTTTTGAAGAAAAACTAGATGCCATTACATACGCTATCTCGTTATTAGACGATCCTCTAGTAAAAGCTAGTGACTATATGTTTGAAACAGCTATTTATCAGTTAAAAGAAAATAATTTTTATCAGCTAGGAAGAGAATCTATCGCTATAGCTGAAGTATTGGATAGTCCTACAATAATCTATGAACAAGATTTAGACGAGTTATCAGAAAAGTTAGATGATCTGAATGATAAAATTGAGAAAGAAATTACAGGAGAAAACAATGGAAGAGATACCAAAAAACTTATTCATTAGATGTTCTAATGAAACATATAAGTTAGCGCATAAGCTTGCGAAATCAGAGAGCAGAAGTCTAAACAAACAAATTATATATATGATTCATCAGGAAGCAAAAGATAAAGGGATTACGATAGATAAAGAGCCATCTGTTATGGGCGGTCTTGAAGCCCTTGCTGAAAAAAAGAAATAGGTGTATTTGTATTTACATAATATGTAGTAAGCAAAGCATCTGAACAACAAATAATAATATCTATTTGTTTTTGATTAATCTTTGTTGGGTTTTCTGTCATAATTTTCCAAAAAATAGATTCTTTCTTGATCCCACATATTTTCTTAATAACTCTTTGCGATTCTAAAAGTATAAGAGATTTTGGTTCGTGTTGATGATACTTACTGGTAAACAATATTTGTTGTAAATCAGGGCTGCCGACAAAACATCCTGATTTGCCAATAATATTAAGGTATTTGTTACAAGCTCTATGTTGTCTAGCGTCTAATTTTTTTTGTGTAAATAAAACATCTATAATGTGCTGATCTAGCACTAACGCTCGGCCTACATTTTCTTTTTCTGTGATTTCTATTGTGTGATGCTTGTGTAGACCTGGACTACCAATATCGTTAAATTTCATCATTAAAACTTGTCTGTTTGATTTCCCCAACTATCCCAACCATTTCGTTGTGTTCTAGCAAAGAGTTCTATATAAGACCCTTCTAATAAGTTTTCTATATGATTGTATATTATATCAGGTTTTCTACTATGTTCTCTACGCTGTTCTATAACTAATTGAGGTACACTTTTACTGATGCGCTTTGGTTTTCCTTTTGTAGCCAATAAACACATTTCAGGATTGCCTCTAGTCCAATAACCTAAACCTGTAAAAAAACCCTTACTCTTTCTATTTGTTTTTGCCCAAGTAAAACCTACTGTTTTATATTTAAAACCCCAAGCTTCTATAACCTTAAAAGCTTTATCTAATGAAGGGTCAGTAACCCACATTAACAATACTGAATTATCTTTTGATATTTTGTTTACAGGTAGATTACATATATCTTGTAAACTCATTACATCATAGTGATTTTCTGGACTTCTATTTTTACCTTTATTACTAAAAGTTTTAAATGTCCAGGGTGGGTCAGCGTATATTACATCGTACTTTTTAATAATATCCATTTCTATGCTCCTACCAACAAACCTTCATTAAATTTCATCATTAGAACTCCCAATCGTAAGTATCCTCTATCTCTTCAAATTCTGAGTATCTGTTTGTCAAAGGGTCAAACTTTAACTCGGCTTGACCTACCTTACCCATCCATCCCCATCTTTGCTTCCAACAATGAATGCCGACTGATTCATCATTACGATATACAGTAATACCGAAATCAGCTTTTGAAAAGAAAGACATTGATCCTGCTATATCTACTCCTGTACATACTGCTTTTTTCCCATCTCTTATTTGTGGTTTAGCAGGATGACAGATGAAAAAACATAAAATATCATACTTCTTACAATGCAGCTGAATTTTAGTTAGCATCGTACTTATTGCATCAGTTTGCAACCCCTTATGATTGGTTTCTATAAAATTGTATGGGTCTATAACTAATACTTTAGTGCCGTATCGCATTACAGCTTGGGCAGATTTCTCTAATATGTTTTCAATAGTTGGTTGACCACCATCTTGATAGTCTTGAAACAAGAAGTGTTCCGATATAAAATTTTGAGAGAAGTCCTTTTCCTCTTGTGACATTCGTACATTATGGCCTTCAAAGAAGGGTTTTCCGATATAGCACTCAGCCATTTGTATTGCGTGATATGTGGGCGGTTTTTCAAAAGAGCAAATGTTAGATTTCCAACCATAATTTTTTGCTATATTAATTAGTAACTGATCTATAAAAGCACTTTTTCCTTCACCTGGAAAACCTGTGACAACACACAAGTACCCTGCTTGTATATTAAAAAGCTTATCTATTGACTCAAAGCCTGTACTAACTCCTGTTGGCCTACCTTTTTCATATAGCTTTTGGAATTCGTCATTATAAAAGTCTATGTTATTGAGACCATGAAGCGGTACAGGTATAGCACCAAGTATAGACTTTCTTACAGCTTCACTGCCTTCAGCAACCAATAATTCGTTGGCATCTTTACATCCAGACCAATTAACTGTGTAGCAACGAGCCTTATCTAGCCTTCTGGATAATTCATCTGCCAGAATTTTTCCGTTATCATCAGTGTCTACCGCTAATATAATTCTGCTCACTTGATCAAATTTACTTCTGTCTTCCCAGATATATTTAAATCTTCCATCTTCCTTTGGATCAAGAACAAGATTATCAGTAAGTTTATTTGGCGCACCATTGGGAACTGAGTAGCAAATTACATTTTGCGTTCCACCATTTTCTGCTGCAAATGCAGTTTGGATGCTTAGACAATCTATTTCGCCCTCAGTAATTATGATCGTATCAGGCATTGTTGGAAGAGCATCGTCTAAAATCGCTCCACCCCATAGTTTCGTAGCTACATTTTCCCACCAAAATTCTTTTAAACTGCTGGCAGTTCTGTACTTTACTGCAATCGTTTCAGTGCCTTCCAAAAAAGGAAAACCAATTACAGATTTATTGTTCTTCTTTCCTAAAATACACCCACTTCTCTCTGCCGTTAATATAGAAATACCGCGCTCGGCTAACCATTCTTTAGCTTCTTCTTTATCTGGTGTAGGAAATTTAATGATTTTTCTAGGGGTCTGTATTGGTTTAGTAATAACTTTAGTCATTTTTAATCCTTGAGAGTGTCTATATGCTCCATTAACTGAACAATGATGACAGTGATAAATAATTGAGTCTTGATTGATGTTTACAGAAAGAGGTTTATCTTGTTTGTTTTTTCTTTGATCGGAACAGATAGGGCAACTTATCTTGTATTGTCCGATAGCCATGTGATTTGTTTTTGAATTAATGCTAATGTGATTTTGAATGTTGCTTTTTTCGTAATTGTCTTGACTCAACATTGAGACTCCCTTATATTTGTTAAAATGGTTTATACTTACTATTGAGTAATCACTTACTAAAAAAAATATTTAGTAAGTATATATACCTACTAAGTAGTTCTTTTATCTATTATATTGGCAATTTTATTTACATATTTCTTTCTTGAAATTAGTGGATACCTCAGTAATTCTTTTATGCCAGAAATAATCAAACTATCATCAATTTCATTTCTTATACAAAGTTCTTTGAAATCTTCGCTACTAAACCAATCAGTAGAATCTTTTACTAATTTCTGATCCTTAGATGCACAGTCTCTTACAGCTTGCTTTAGAATCATAAAGTCCAATAATCTTAATTTTTTTTCATCCATAAATTAATCTTATTCCATTCTTATATAGATAGCAATGGATAGTTGCACTTTAATATCACATCAATTATACTCAAAAAGGTCACAATAAAATAATCAATGAGGAGAACACAATATGGAGTTTAAGGTTGTAGAGGGAATCCCTTTGCCTGTCAACTCAAGGGGCAAGCCAAGGAAGTACAATATACCTTTAGAAAATATGAAAGTAGGTGATCATATATTAATAGAATTACCTAAAACAAAGATACATCAAGAGTCTAAAATTATTAGAAATTTTGTTCTTAGGTACAAGCATAAAAATCCTAGCGATAACTTTACTGTAAGAAAGCTAGATGATGGTGTTGGGATTTGGAAAATTTAATGAAGTACACTAATGTACATAACCTTCCTTTAGAAATCATCAGGGCTGTATCAAACGACAGCTACACTAAAGGTCGTTCCACCATATCAGTAACAGGCCTATTGCAGCCACCCAGAATAAGAATTTTGCGTGAAGAATGTGCTGATCAAATCTCTGTAGACATTTCTAGCGAGGTTTGGAAGCTTTTAGGAACATCTGTACACGCTATCTTAGAAAAAGCAAATGAAGCCTCAAATGACACTATTACAGAGGTCAGGAACTATGCTTTGATAAATGGGTGGACAATTTCTGGTCAAACAGACTCAATATCAATCAAAGAAAAAACTCTCAAAGACTATAAAGTAACTTCTTCCTGGTCAGTTATGTCTGCAAAAAATGAAGGCAAGATTGAGTGGGAACAACAACTCAACTGTTACGATTGGTTGCACAGGCAAAATGATTCTAAAAATATTATTAACTCGTTAGAGATAATTACAATCAACAGAGACTGGTCAAAGAATCAAATGTTAAGAAGTGGTGATGATTATCCTAAAGCACCCGTATCGGTCATACCCATTAGAAAGTGGAGCGATGAAGAACAAGAGCAGTTTATTAACGATAGAGTGAAGCTGCATCAAGACGCTGAAGCTGAATTTTTGGTTAATGGTGAACTGCCTCTTTGTACTGATGCAGAAATTTGGAAAAGGTCAGATAGTTTTAGGGTTATGAAAAAAGGTAGGAAGTCTGCTGTTAGGGTTTTGGATTCTCAAGAACTTGCAGATTCGTATATAAAAGAACACAAAGAAAAAGATAAGCTAACTGTTGAATTTTTAAAAGGTGAGCCTATCAGATGTAAGGATTATTGTGATGTTAATAATTTTTGTAGTCAGTATAAACAATCGGAGGAAGAAAAATGAGTGATAAAGAATTAACTTATGGAGAAGTTTGGAAGACTCTCAAGGCCGTAGATGTTTCAAAGCATACGGAAGAGAAAATGAACCTTACTTACTTATCTTGGAGTCGAGCGTGGACTTTGCTTATGGATAACTATCCACAAGCACAGTATGAGTTTGTGAATTTTACTAATTCTACTGATATAACAAGTGGCAGTTTGCCATATCGGACATTACCTGACGGAACTACAGAAGTAGTTACTAGAATTACGATTGATAGTTTATCGCGGGAAATGCGTTTACCAGTGATGGATTACAAGAATAATCCTGTTGTTAATCCCCATGCTAGGCAAGTATCTGATAACTCAATGCGATGTTTAGTGAAAAATATGGCTATGTTTGGTTTAGGCATATCAGTTTTTACTTGTATAGCTGATGACACGTTGCCTGATGAAGCTAAAGATAAACAGCCCAAAGGTAAAAAGGTTCCTGTAAAAGCTGAACCTGTAAAAGAAGTCGAAAAAGAACCTGTACCTGTTTACGATAAGCTATGGGCAAACGCATTTGTAGATGGCTCTATTAAATTAATTGATGGTGGTATGTACAAAACAAGAGATGAAATTGTAGGCTTTTACAAAGAGAACTCAACTCATGTAGGAACTCTGAAAGACAAATTCCCAGAGCATAAAAAACTTTTAGACGATCACATTAAAGATTACATAAGTAAAATTAAATAAAAAAGGAGATGTAAATATGGAAGAGAGAATGCAATCTGATGGTGCTATATACACCAATAACTACAAAACAAGCGACAAGCAACCTGATTGGACAGGCAAGGTTGTGTTGGATAAAGCTTTGTTAAAAGCACTTGTAGAAAAAGTTAAGTCTGGACAAGAAGCAGAAATGCGCGTGGCCTTGTGGGATAGGCGGTCAAAAAATGGAAACGATTACAAATATGCTCGCCTTGACATACCCCAAAATCAATCTGAATCAGCGACTACACCTGTACCTGTACCTGTTGCTGCTCCAGTTAAACAAGCAGAGGAGTTAAGTGAAGATGACATCCCTTTCTGAAGGAGCTAAAAAACAACTAATGAAGGATGTGAATGCCAAAAGGTGTTCACATTCTATTGATCTGGAGATAATTGCTCGCACGATGGAGGACTTTATTTATCAATTTGAAGCTTCTAATTCGTATAATCATGAACTTTCTGTATCCATATATAAAAACTTTATATATCAAATTAACGATCAGATACAAAAAATGCTACCTCAAGATCACGAAGAAAAATACAAATATGATCCTAACGAATTACCTTTTTAATACTGTTAGATAATTTTTTTGGGGAAACAAATGAATAGTGTTAAAGCGATAATATGTAATGCTGAAAGCAAAGAATGTACTTATACAAAAATAGACCCATCTCTACATAATTTAAAGAAAATCTTAAACTGTAAATACATTGAGTCTCTCAGTTTGTTAAGTTATCCATATACAAATATTATTTGTGATGAAGAAGCTAGAATTAAGAATATAGATAAAAAATACTTTCAATTATATGATTGGATATTTGTAAATGACGCAATAATTATAGGCAGTGAATCAGGTGAGTTTGTAGATGTACGAATGCAGCTTGATGAAGTTGAAGCTAACTTAATATGGCTTCCAGAAAGTTATAAAGAATAAACTGAGATAGGAGATATTAATGAAAGATATTGACTCAGAACCACCAGAGGGTTTTGTAAACATAGAAAAAGCTGATTTTTTTGAAGATAATCAAAAAAAAGCTATCAAGTTAGTGCTTGAAGATATGTTTGAATATCCTTACGGAGACTACAGTGATTTCACTTATATGGAGGAATTGCCCGATAACAATTCCGTATCTGATAAGGAACAGCATGATCATTTTAAATTGCTAGTTATGTCTTTATATAATCAAAGTGGTGGCTCTAATAGAAATCAACTCTTGGCACAGCTCGGAGAGATTTGGATTTCACACATTGATAAATGTATTTTGAGAATGGAGCGTCAAACTGACGATAAGTTAGAAGAACTTTGGGAAGCAGAAATAGAAGAACCTTGCGACCCATTTGAAGATTAAAGGGATATTTATGAGCAATTATCGTGGCAGGAAAGGCACTAGACAAAGACCTTTTGATAAAGAAAAGTTTGATAGCGAGTGGGATAGAATTTTTGGAAAACCAAGAGAGGTAGAATCTGATGATAGAGACAGAAAATTGGATGCACAAGATAAGAGAAATAGCACCACTGATTGAAAAATGCGAATACCAGGTACTCAAGTTTGAAGCAGAACATAAAAAACTTATAGCGATGTTAAAGTTAGAAGCTTTGGCTGATGGCATAAAAACAGACTCAGCGCAAAACACCTTTGCTGAAAGTAAAAAAGAATTATTTGATTCAAGAATTAAGATTGCTAGTTATAAGAGTGGATTAGTAGCACTAAAGCTAGAACTGAAAGCTACAGAAATTGGGTTTGAACAATGGAGAACTGAACAAGTTAATTTAAGAAAAGAGCAAGCTAGATATGGAGCGTAATATCACTGAACCTTTTTTAAAAAAATTGCTTAGTTTTTCTGAAGACAAAAGAAAAAAATTAGCATTAATTTTAATTGCATCTTGCATAACAAGCCTGTCTGATCAGGAAATAAAACAAGTAGTTAAAGAGCAGTTATGAAAGGTAAAACTCCAAATAAAGCAGAATTAAAGCACATGGATCGTGTTTCTCAGATAGGTTGTATTGTTTGCAAGAATCAAAATAAATTCTTTAATCCTGCTGAGATACATCACATTCAGGGGAAAACTAAACCTAATGCACACTATAAAACGCTTCCGTTATGCTATGAACATCATCGCATGGGTAGTGGAGTAGAGCCTATAAGTAGACATCCATACAAAGCTAGATTTGAGAAAGCGTATGGAACTGAAGAAAAATTACTAGAAGAAGTAAACAGATTGTTGCACACTCATGATTATGACAATCTACCTTTTTAATAAAATTGGTAATAACTATATGCCAAAAAAAAATGACAACCAAACAGTCTACAAGCTCAATACTCCTCTGTTAATTTTAGAATATCCAGATCATCCTACTTTAGTTTGGCAAGCTAGTAAAATTACTGATCTTTGGATGATGAAATTGTATGGTCTACCAAGGCAACCTAAACAAAAAAAACAACAAGGAAAGTAATTTGAAAATTATTCTTCCGTTAGAAGTTTACTACTCAAAAAATAAAAAATTTATTTTAAACTTAAATAACTATCGTAATGCTCATTACAGGATATTGTCTAGTGCAAAGAAGTGTTACACAGATAACTTGTTATATGATTTAAAGGAATTAGATAGTTTTTCTGAGCCTGTTTCTTTAATTTACACATACTATGCAAAGAGCAACAGAAGATTAGATATAAGTAACCCTTGTTCAGTGATAGACAAATTTGCTTGTGATGCTTTGGTAAAAGCAGGGATCATTAAAGACGATAGCTTTAAACAAGTTGTAGATGTTACTTATGTTTTTGGTGGAGTTGATAAAGAAAATTTTAGATGCGAACTAGAAATTATCAGCTGCAAAACCAGTAGCTAAAATAATACATACAGAGGTGTAATATGGAATTCTTAATGGAGCAGTTGCAAAAGGATTTAAAAGAAAGGAAGGAGTCTTGGTGGACTTGGCACAAAGCGAATCCTCAAGTGTGGTATAAATTTGAACAATACACATTGGAAGCTATTAAATCAGGTAGGAAAAATTATTCTCATTGGGCAATCATAAATCGTATTAGATGGCATAGCGAAATAGAAACAGAAGGTGGTGAGTTTAAAATCAGCAACGACTATATTTGTTTTTATGCCAGATTATTCCATGCTCATTACCCAGAACATAAAGACTTCTTCAGATTAAAACAACTGAAAGAAGAAAAGATGATGGATGATCTACAGTCCAACTTGGAAGGAAGGCACATCAGCCTTTTCTCTTAGCGTAGGAACAATAGCTAATCTTTTGTTTCTTTGTATGTTTAATTCATCTAACTGTTCTTCTTTCTGTGATGATGAAAGATTTTTATTTGAAATGATTCTATCTCTTTTATTTCTGTAATTTTTAAGATATTTATCGAGTCTTTTTATCTTACTCTTAACACTCATAACACCCATGTTACTTTCTTTGTAAGCAGCAAGTTCGTCAAATCTTTTATCATCTCGCAATGAATTTAAGGTTTGAACAACTTTTTGTGATTCTGCTCTAAGCTCATAAAACCCTTGTTGCAATCCACTTATTTTAGCATTGTCTAAAAACAGCCTATTTAAAATAGGAAGCCTAGTCCAATTAGTAGGATTGTTCATAATATTGTTAGGCATATATGGACTTCCTGTGGCTGTTCTAGTTAAAGTATCAGACATAGCTAAAACATAACCTCCTAAAGTACCTGTATATCCTCTTACAACGTGTTCTATTTTCATTGGAGAAATATTCAATCCTTCTCCGAGAATTCTAAAAAGTTCGTTTGTCTGTGGCCTAGATTGATAACCAGGTTGCATCTTTGATCTGTAATAAGGAACAATATCTTGCCCAGTAAATGTGTTGTTATTATTTATAGCCTCAAATAAGGGTTTTAGGGCTTGCACACCTACATCACCACTAATAAATGGAACACTAAGAGATGTAGATAGCTGTCTTTGAATGGATTTAACAGGGTCTTTTTCTACTTGGCCCAATGCCATGTCAATTACTCTTTCTGGCAAAGCTTTAAATAGCATTCCTATTTCAAAGGGTATTGGTATTTTTACAGAAAAATCAAAGGGTGTAGGTATGATCCAGTTATCATCTCTTTGTTCCCTGGTAACTTCTTCGTAGTCATCTGTGCCACTTACCAATAAATAATAAAGTATAGTAAGGCTTGTTAAAGCTAATCCATTTGATAGTACGTTTTTAAATACTCTTTTTTTAAGATCGCTTTGAGATTCTCCCTCTAGCAGTTTTTCTGTTGCAGAATATTCTCCACCGAAAGACCTATAAAGAACATCAAGACCTTGTATTCTTGCATTTAAAAATGGTATTGCGCTAGTAACTATTCTAAACATGGGAGATTGACCTCTTCTCCCAAAGTTAATTATTTCAAGTGCTTGATAGGCAGCTTCTGATTGTGCTTGTGCTTCGTTTGCCCCTTCTTTAATAGATTGTTCATAAACTACATCATAAATTGCTTTTCTTGTTGCTCCATCAGATTTAGTTGTTAGCCCACCTAGACCATCCCATATTTTAAAGAAAGCCTTTTTTGTTGTCATGGTGTTGTCAGCTTCTAAGCCTTCTTGTCTTCTGAGCCTAGCCATGTATTTAACTACATCACCTTCATCATTGGCAAAATCATAACCACCGATAATTCCAAATCTTTCAAGTTCTGTTATATCTCCAAAAAGATTTTTAAATGAATCATAAACTGGTGTAAAATCATCTCCACCTGTACCCAACCTAGCTCCAGATGTAACAGCAGTAGATAAAGTATCTCTTAGTACGTTTACAATAACGAAGCCAGGGTCTCTGGTAACAGTGTCTCTTAAAATTGATGATGGGAAAGAAAGAAATTTAGTAAGCAAATCTGATCTATTGACTCCGCCAGTGCTTTGAACGGCTTCAAATATGTTCATATCATATAGTTCATAAAATTCTTTGTTGCCTTGATCATAAACTGTAATTACATTTATTTTATTTTTTTGTTGGTTGAAATTTTCGTCTCTGGGATCAAGTTTTCTAGCGTCTTCTGTTAGCACCATGTCTTGTGCTAGTTTACTTGCTCCATCATTTTTTAATGCTGCGGTAAGTATAGACAAAGAATTTCTAGTAATAACCTCTAATGGAGGTAAAGTAAGTTCTTTTTCTGAACCTGTCATCTTAATGCCTAAAGGATTTGCAGGTAACATTCCTCCACCAATAGAAGGAACGGCTCTTTTACCATCAATAGAAACTCCTTGATCATCTACCATCTCTCTATAGAAAGGATAATAAGTAGAGTTTTGTATCCATAATCTTGCTTGTTCTTCTGTTACCAATCCTTTTGATTTTGCAAATTTTATTAATTCATTATTCCATCCTTGGTAGTTGTTATATACTTCAACTACACTTTGATAGTTATTTTCTATTTGTTTTGCCCTATCTAAATTTTTTGCAGATGGCGGTGTAGCTATTATCTGACCATTTTCATTTATTGTTTGTACTCTTTTTATAGTAGCGTATTCTTTAAATATATTTTCTAAAAAAGAATCACCTTCTACAAACAAAGGTGCAGTTATTTGTAACAAGCCACCTTTTGCTGAGTTGCCTGGCACTAAATTATTATATTTTGTGGAATATATAAATTCTTTAACTTTGGTCAGAGACGCATCTCCGTTTATCTCTGCTGTAGGTGTTCCTATTGTCAGCATCTGACCAAATGTGCCTCTTGATTTATCAGCCATTCTTATTAGTGCTTCAGCCCTTGTATTTGCATACTGATTGTCTATTCTAATTTTTTCAGACATTTGTTGAGAGCGTATTGTGAATTTTGCTATTGCGTCTTTGTCATCAACAAAATCAACTCTAAATCGTTTTAAAAGTTTTTTCTTAATTTTTTTGAAGTAACCTTCTATACCATCTTTTTCTTCTGTGGTCGGGTCTGCTACTTCGTTTATAATACGCTCACCAAAAGTCTTTGGTGATTTTTTATCATCTTGGCTTCCTTTAACCTCTGATGCAGATTCATCGTAAATATAATCTACAGCAGCATTGATTGCTGTATCAGAAGCATTTAAGTTAAAAGGTGGTACATCTCCATTAGGGGTTTTTTTAACAATCTCCTCTATAAATCTTACAGAAGAAACAACACTAGGAGATGGATTAGAGGCTCTTTTAGCTTGAGCAAAAGGTAGAAATTTTTGATCTTCTATAATAAATTCACCTGTAGAAGCATCTAAATTAATTACATCATCTGAAACTTTTAAAAATTCAGAAAACACTGTTTCTGATTTAGCAGGTAATCCTAGTATTTTTCTTATGTTTTTAACAAATCCATCCCATAAAGTTTTGCCACCTTCTTGTTTAAATTCAATATTTTCTAAAAGACTTTGAAAATCTCTGTTAGTTAATCCAACCGCCAAAAACTCGAAAGAATTCGTCAATCCATATTCAATATCACTATTTTTATTAATAAGGTTTTGTTTGCGTAATTCTTTGTATTCATTTGCTGCCTTTAATCTTAAATTTTCTAACTTACTGTAATTACCTTGCAATCTATTAACAATTTCTTTATTAGCTCCTTCACTAATTAATTGAGAAGCACTTCTTCCTAAAGCTACAGCACTTGAAGTTGCAGCATGAACAGACTCATGCAGTATTGTGTCAAAATTGACACCACCACCATCAGGTAAATTCAAAGTATTGTTTATATAAATTCTATATTTTCCAGGTGTAGGTAGTCCTCCTAGTTTCATAGCCCTTACACTATCAGATGGCCGCATAGCAACACCTGCGGTATATTGGTTTGCTCTGATATTAAAATTCTTTTTTAGCCATCTTATATCTTTAGCAAGAATTGGATCGTCTGTTTTTTGTTTTAAGAAATCTTTATCTACAATAGCAAAATCATAAGTAACACCAAAATTTTCGCTCATCATTTTAATTTGTTTTAAAATAGATGAAGATATAGTTTTGTAATCTCCACCAGGTGCATTTTTTGTGTACCACTCCATAACACCTATTAAATTTTTATTTTTAAGGTTATTTAAAATATATTCTTTATCTGCACTTAACTCTTCTGGAGTTAATTTTGAGTCATCGTAAAGGCCTTTTTTCTGAACTGTTCTTCTGTTTGGAACAAATTTTTGCCCTCGTTTAGTTTTGATGGGTTGATTTGTTATGAAAGATTTTGGTGTTTTAGGAAAAGTAGCACCAATTATTCCAAATTCTTCTATATCGCTTGGTGTTAATGGTGCTTCAATAGTTTCATCAACATCAACAACAGTGCCACCAGTATTAATTGATTCACCAAATTCTTCTCTAAATTTTGTATCGTCTGATGGCAACCTATCAATTTCTCTCAAAGTTCTTATTTTATTTCTTTCTCTACCGCCTATTGTTCCATCTTCTATATCTGAAAATATTTCTGATGATTTTTTGTATCCTGCTTTTGGTAAAGAAACACCCATGCCCTTAAAGAAATCTAAGAATTTTTGGAATACTTTTTTAATTCTAGGTGTAACATTAATGTCACTGCTGTTTCTTCCTTTATATAGTTCTGCTATAGCACTTTCTATATAAAATTCATCAATAAAATCTACACCTTTAGATTTTTGTAAGTCTGTTAATCTCGGTTCATTAATTTTTTTACTTCTTTCATAAAAAGTTAAGCCACCAAACTCTTTATCAAAACTACTAGGAACTTTTTTGCTTTTAATTTGACTTCTAAAATGATTGTACTCAGACTCATTAATCAAATCTTTGGCACGAAAAGCATGAATAACTTGTGCATCAATAATGGAATCAAGTCTTTGCTGTATTTCAGCATCTGTAGCCAGACCATCAGGATTAACAGCATTTAAAGATAAGAATATAGTGTCAGTATTTGAATCATACTCACCTTCAACTTTTTGTTTTCTGGTTTGAACTGGATCAAAAGCTAGTTGACCTTTTGGCAACCTAACTAAATTTTGCGTAGACAATATATCGTTACTTACGATAATTCCTACTTCTCCTAAACCAAGTTTTTTTAATTTTTTTCTTATTTCTTTAGCAAATTTATTAGTTCTTCCCTGTTGTACAGTTTCTGCAAAATCTATTTCTTTAGGTTCTGGTTCTACAGGTTTTGTAACTTTTTCTTGTCTTACTCTTTCTTCTTCAACTAATGTATCTATTATGTTCTGAGGTGTACCTTCTGCTACTAACCTAGCTTCAAATTCTTGTGGTGTTTCGTTAAAGGCTTCAGCCCTTGATTCAATATCAAATTCAAAATTATCTTTAATTTTAAAAGAGTTAGATTTTTTTCCTGAAGCTGTGGTTAATTTTTCTGCTCTACCACTTGTTTCTAAATCAGACACAAAAGAATCAACTTGATCCTGCAAATCTTTTTTATCGAGTTTTAAATTTATGTCGTTAAATCTATCTATTAAGTATAACTCGATGTTTTTTGCATTAAACTGAATACCTCTTCCTGAAGTTGTTGATACAAAGTCAGCCATGTCTTGTGCATCATAATTTCTAGTATTAAACGAAGGTAAAGGTGTTAATTTTTTAAAGCTAGGAAGAGAATCTATTCTAGCTATTAAAAGCTCTCTTTGACCGCGACTCATTTGTTTAATAGACTCAGCACCTGTAATAATTTTATTTGCTATATTAAAGGCTTTACTATCAAAGTCTAAATCAATATTTTTTAACAAAGCTTTTTGTTTTATAGCTTTGTCACTAACATCTATTTCAGAAGAATTTATTACAAGATCAGGGGAATTTTCACTGTTTACTTGATTGACAGTTGACGCAAGGCCTTCATTAAGAGCATTAAAGTCTTTTGCATTTAAAAACTTTTTAGCCTCTGTCATTGTATAAGAGGTTTTGAAAGGAAGTTTCTTTTTTTCTATGTATTTTTTTATAGTGGATAGTTGTTCACTGTTACCAGAAGCAACCATAGTGCCTTTAAAAGTTTTTTTACCTTTGTATCGAGAGTCAGAATTAATTAAAGACTGTAAATTTATTTCAGTAGAGTCTTTATCTAAAAGCATTGCTCCTATATTAGTTGCACCTGGACTTTTGCTGTAGCCCATACTATATAAATCATTATCTAGTTTTGACTTTAGCTTGTTAGTTTCAAACTGATCATTTTGTTTTTGAATAAATTCTTTAGCTTTAACTTCATCATCAAATGTTTCTAATACAGGGCTTTCAGTTGCCTCTATATCAATTACAGAGTATTTTCCCTCAGTCGTTAAAATGGAATTTAGTTTAGGTGCTGAACCAACAATACTAGGAACAGGTATATCTGGTTTTTCTCCTACTACAGCAGCTTCTTGAATTTCAGTAAGAGTTTTCTGTTTTCTAGCTTCTCCAAATCTTTTGTTTAAAATTTTTCTTTTTTCTCTATGTTTTGTTTCACTTTCTAAGTGATAAGCAGAATCTATACCTCTTTTATTTATACTATTAAATAGTAAATCAGCACTACCACCTATAATGCCACCAATAGTAAATTCATCTAATATACTTTCTCCTATTGGCAACTTATCGCTGTATAAACCAGCAGCAGTTAAGTCCTGTGCAACACTAGCAAAAACTTCTTGACCACCTTCTAATGCTCCCGATTTGGCAGCAGATTTAAGACTTCTAAAAATACCTTCTGTTATATCTTTATCTCTTAAAGCACTTTTAGGAATTCTTGAAAGTATTCTTTGAATAGGTAAAATTTCAGTAGCACCTATAACACCACCAAGAAGAGTAGCAAGTGTTTCAGTTACTGGATTAATTTCTTCGCCCATATCCCTAGAGCTTTGAAGCAAATCGACTTGTTGAGCCATACCACTAGGAATAGCTAATGCTGCTGGTATGCCATATTCTCCTGCTTTTTTACCAACAATACCTCTTTGAGCTAAAGCTCTTCCAGCTAAACCAGCACCAAAAAAAGGTACGAATGAACCTACACCCTCTGCAAGTTTAGTGGTATATTTATCTCTAAGTTCTGGGTCAGAAGCAAAAGCAGAGTCTCTTCTAAGATAATCTTGAAAACCTTGTAGTCCTTTAACAACTTTACCGTCATCACCAATGTCAGCTAAACCAGCTAAACCTAAAGGCACATCAGAGACTAATCCTATTGCCCCTCTAGCTATAGATTTAGGTGCATCTAAAATGCGGTCAAGAACACTGACCTCATTTATATCAACACCATATACTGTTTTAATATCTTCAGCTATTTGTAATCTTTCTTGTGGCGGTAAGTTATCAGAGACTGTAACTTTTTTTCCACCTGGTAAATCGTAAGATGCCATATTTTTTCCTACTGTATTTACTATATTGCTGAATCAGTTATAGAAGCATTAGGATTTAATCCTAATCTAGCTGTTGCTGACTTTTCTTTGGTGGGTAAATTAACACCTATTAGTTCATTATATCTTGCATAAAGTGCCTTGTATGTGCTGAGAGCTTCTGCATATTTTACTGCGTCTTCTTTTATTTCATCTTGTTCTAATAAGTCTTGCTGAAATTTTAATGAAGCTTCTAACTGATCAATAGGTAAATTATCAATATCAGCTTGCGCTTTAGCTGTTTGTACTTCATAAAGTGCTTGTTGTGCTTCAGATAAGCCTTCTGTACTTCTTCTATCTGATATATTTTCAGCTAGTTTGGTTATACCTTCTCCTAGATCAGTCATATTCCTAGAGCCTAAAACAATTCCACCTAGTTTTGCTATATCTAACCCTTGCTGTTGGCTTAGACCTTTTTGTTCAGGTATTGTATCTAACTCAGGTGCAGGTGCAGATGAAGGACTTAGATCAACAGGATCATTAAATTTAGTATCAGCATCAGGCTGATCAAGCATCAGCAATCCAGTAGCCCCTACTGTGGCAGCAGCACCTGCTCTTGCTGGTGAATATTCTCTAGCCCCTTTTTCTAATACTCCTTTTCCATCAGCTCTAAGATTTTGCCCCATTTGAAATTGAGGACTACCTTCTGGAAAAACTCTACCAGCGTCAAGTTTTGTATCATATCTCCCAGCTATAATATCTTCTTTTTCTTTTTTTGTTAATTTTTCTGCTACTTGTTTTGGTGTTAATTTTTCTCCAAATTTTGTTTCAGCATATTCTTTAGCTGTCATTTTTTTTGTAGCAGGGCGTTGGCCTCTATAACCGCGAGCTTGTTCTAATCCTTTTATGGGTCTTGAAAATGTTGATTGTATTCCTTTTTTTGCCAAACCTCCTAATGATTTAGTTTTAGAAAGAGCATTGAGTCCTTGAAGGCCTTTTATTCCAGCACTTGCTAGACCAATACCAGGTATAAACATTAATCCTATACTTGCTGCCTGTAGAGGATTTTCTTTTACATAGTCTACAACACCACCAGCGGCATCTGAAATATTTCCAAAAATGCCACGTTCTTCTGTAGGTCCACCTTCTTGATACCCAACTAAGCCACCGCCAGCAGCCATTTGCATTGTTTCTGGCATAACAATATCTTGTCGTAAACCACTTGGAGGATTTACATTTTCATTTACCATGCTGTCAACTTCACTTGGAATACCAGCCATTTGATTATTCATCACTGAATTTTGTAAATTCATCATTATTTCTTCTGGACTAGCGACTGAATCTTCTGGACTCATCATCATGCTTTGTGGATTCATTCCTGCAAAATAGTTGTTTGCAAGATTTTCCGCTACTGTTTCTTTTGGTTGCTCCATTGCAGCTAATTGGGCTTGATCTGATTTTCTTACTTGTGTTCTTCTTTTTACTTCAGTCATTGCCACGACACTGGGGAATCGAGAATTTGGATCACCTTCTGGTAACTGTCCATTTAAAATAGCTAGTAATACGTCATCCTTAACATTTTCTATATCATTGGCCGCTTCAATTAAATTCATAATTTTATCCTAACCCTTTCATTAGACCTAACCCACTTAAACCTGCTCCTACCGCAGTTTGAAATAAGCCTGGTTGTTGTTGATACTGACTTTGTATTTGCGTTGGCTGTACTGGAACACCTCTTAATATGCCACCAAAACGACTTAGTTGTTCTCTAGCATAGTTCTGTTGTCTCAAGAAATCTTCATAACCCATATCCAAACCAGCCTGACCTAATGCTCGTCTTTGCTGTCCAACTCCTTCTAATGTTCCAATTCTTTTTATTGCTGCATCTTGTATAGCCTGACCGCTATCTATAAGTCCTTTTGAAGCAGCTAAGTTATAGTCACTAGATAATTTAAAAGCATTTTGTCTGAATTTTTCTGAAGCTTCTCTAGCTACTTGATTTAATTGTGCTGCATTTAAACCTAATTTAGCTGCATCTGCTTTAGCTTTTTCTCCTGCTGCGTAAGCAGATTGATTGAGCTTATCTTGACTTTGTTGTGCAGTTTGCACAGCAGTAAATTGACCAAGATCGAGCTGCCTATCTTTTAGATAAGAGTCTCTCGCTATATTAAACGCATCAGATGAACCTTTCATTTGTATATCTGAAAGTCTTTGTCCTAGATTTCTTTGATTTTCAGCTTGAACAATAGCATCTCTATATCCACCAAGACCGCCTTGTTTAGTTGCAGCATCAGATAATTGTTTTGATGCTATATCACTGTCTCTTGTAGCTTCTCTTTTTGCTACATCGATGACACCTTGTTGATATGGATCAATATACTGTTGTAGTCCATCAGAAAAATTTTGTTTATTAATGTTTCCTGCTTGATATAAAGAAGCTAAATCATTAGGGTTATATGTAGATGTTACTTGTCCAGTATCATATTGTGATCCAATAGTACCTTGCATATTTAATCTATTGACAGAATCAGTAAAAGCGT
>Ga0208134_1000756_pt1 | contig 20757 bp, 21 predicted proteins | sample VirMetDEL_Mar_31_FD_184515 | JGI IMG/M metagenome (GOLD analysis project Ga0208134, IMG submission 184515) | Aqueous microbial communities from the Delaware River and Bay under freshwater to marine salinity gradient to study organic matter... | ecosystem: Environmental > Aquatic > Marine >... | reverse complement strand
GATAACGAATTACCAATAGAAGGTGAACATAGTGTTGAGGACTGTCATCACTGTGGACATTGTCATGGGTTTCATTCTCAATGTTTGACTCAAACTAAACCTAGTATTGATCACAATATACTAGTAACTCATCAATACCTATATTCATATCAATATGCTAATGCATACTCTGATAACCCAATAATCCCTCCTATAAGTTAACTCTATTTGAATAGCTCATTTTAGCTGAGCATCTTTATATTCTTGTCTACTTACGATTTTACTGTCGTCAGTTAACACTACCAAAATAAATATGAGTTTAATTTATGAAAATATTTTTTAAAAAAAGTATTTGCGCCATGCTATGCGTCGGTATGTTTTTAGCTATGTTAATCAATATACAAAGAGCAAATGCACAACCAACATCGACGTCTTGGCTGTCAATGCAAATAAACAAACATCCAAATATTATTGCTGCCAAAGAAGAAATGAATGCTGTTTTTTCAAATGCGGAAGGGAACAAGCAACCGCTTTATAATCCTGAACTAGAGACTGGTTATGAGCGAGAAGGTGACGCTAATAATTATTCCATTGGCATTAATCAAACGATTGATTGGTGGGATAAACGAGAAACAAAAGAGCAACAAGCTAACTTTAGCTTAACTCAAGCAAGCAAACACTTTGACTTTCTTGTTCAAGAAAAGACAGCGCAAGCTTTACAAGCGTTAATTACTTGGCAAGCAGCTAAAAAGCAAGCTTTTATAGCTCAAGAACAAGAAAAGCAGTTGGAAACCATACTTGATTTAGTTAAGGATCGTCAAAAAGCAGGTGATCTTGGACAAGTAGATGCTGAACTTACTTTTTTAAGTTTATCTCAAATGTTGAATGTTACCGCAAAAGCACAAGTTCAATTAAAACAAGCTGAAGCTCAAGTCAAGGAGCTACTGCAGGATTGGACGCCGGATAAAGAGGTTTTACCTGCGCAAGGTTTGACTATCAGCAATTATCAATTATCACCTCAATGGCTTCAACAACATCCTTTAGTTCTAGAGGCAAAAGCGCAGTGGCAAATAGCTAAAAGTAATGCTCAACTGTCAATGTTGGAGGCTAAAGCGGACCCTACTATCGGTATAAATGCAGGTAAAAATGCAGGAGACAATGTGCTTGGAGTAACGCTTTCAATGCCTCTGAACATTCGCAACAATTTTTCAGCACAAGCAAGAGCTGCGAATCAACAAGCATTAGCTGCCGAAGCAAATTTTCTCTCCATTATGCGCAAACAACGGTTTTCTATTCAATCAAGTATCGACACCTTGCTCACTTATCAAAAAAACTATCAACGTTGGCAACAATTGATGGATGGAAGAGGTAAACGTAGTGGCGACTTGCTGCAAAAGCAATGGCAAAGCGGTGATGTGAGCACTACCGAGTATTTACTCGCTTTACAACAGCGTGCTGAAGGTCTTAAAGCGGGCATAGACTTACAAAGTCAATTTCAATTAAGCCAAATAGATTGGCTATTACAAGTGGGGCAAATTAAGACTGTGCTCCAACAATTATCTCAGCCTTGATCATTAAATGTAATTTGAATAATTAATAGTCAATGAACCAATTTTGGAAAAAACATATGAATAAGCAAATTAAATTAATAACGCTGGCCGTACTTTTTTGTGGAATAACAACCATAACTACTGCGACATTTGCAAATGTTCAATCATCTGAAAAAAACGAAAAGCATGTTGAAGAAAAAGATGATGGACATGGACATGAAGCTAAAAATGAGGAGGAAGAAGGTGCGGGAGTTAAACTTTCAAAGGGGCAATTAACTTTAGCTGAAATTAACATAACCGTACTAGAGCCTCAGACGATGGCTTACAGTATTTATGCTCAAGGGGAGATAAAGGCTAATGATTATACCAGTTATTTAGTCTCGCCAAGAGTAGATTCAGTGATACTAAAACGCCATGTTGCTTTAGGTGATCATGTTGAAATCAATCAACCGTTAGTCACCCTATTTAGTGAGTCAATGGCTGAAGCTCAAGCCAGCTATAGGCTCGCTGATTCAGAATGGAAAAGGGTTCAAAAACTTGGTCGAAAAGCGGTAGGTGAGAAACGCTTTATAGAAGCTCAGACCGATTTTGAGGCTGACTTAGGACGATTATATGCGTTTGGCTTATCTACTGACGCTATTATCTCTTTGACTACCAACACTAAAAAACTGGGGCAATACACTCTAAACGCTGAGACTTCTGGCGCGGTATTATCTGATAATTTTCGTCAAGGCCAACGCATAGAATCGGGCGGTACTTTATTTGAGTTGGCTGATGAAGATACGTTATGGGTTGAAGCACGTTTAGCTCCATCAATGGAATTGGACTTACCTGAAAATTCAAAGGCGCAAGTAAATGTAGGTAACAATACATACATAGCTACGATCACTCAAAAAGCTCATACCATAGACCCAGTAACTCGCACACGTATTATACGCTTACAGGTTCAAAATGTCGGTCATAAGCTTCATCCAGGCTTATTTGCGGATGTCTATTTTGCCTTTGAAACGGACAAAAAAGTTCTGACTGTGCCTGAAGAAGCATTAATGCGTGGTAGTGATGGTGATTGGATGGTGTTTGTTGAAGAAAATGGCGAATTTAAAGGTGTCGAAGTTGAATTGGGACGACAACTGGGAAAATCACGTGAAATTTTTGGTTTGCCATCAGGTACTAAAGTCGTTACAACTGGCGCTTTTTATGTTGCCGCGGAAATTGCCAAAGGCAGTTTTGATGCTCATAACCATTAATTAACTGATAATTGGAGAACTAACACATGTTAAATCGTTTGATTGACTGGTCTGTCGCTAACCGATTATTGGTGATTCTTGCCTTGATTGCGTTCACGGTTTCGGCCTTTTTTATTATTCCTCGTTTGAATTTGGATGCATTTCCAGATGTTACCAACGTACAAGTGGCAATTAATACTGAGGCGCCTGGTTTGGCTTCGGAAGAAGTAGAACAACTCATAACCTTTCCAATAGAAGCCGTAATGTATGCATTACCTGATGTTGAAGAAGTACGCTCTATTTCTAAAACAGGCTTGTCTGGTATTACGGTTGTTTTCAAAGAAGGCACCGATATTTATTTTGCTCGTCAATTGGTTTTTGAACGATTGCAATCAGCAAAAGAATTGATCCCTGAAGGGGTTGGTACACCTGAAATTGGCCCAAACACTTCTGGTTTGGGGCAAGTATATCAATATTTATTGCTCGCTGATGAAGACTCGGGGTATGACAGCATGTCACTTCGAAGCCTTAACGATTGGGTGGTTAAATTACTCTTAATGCCAGTAGATGGCGTTACAGATGTTTTAGCATTCGGCGGAAATGTTAAACAATACCAAGTAAATATTAATCCTTCTCGTTTGCTTGCTTACCAATTAACTCAACAAGATATCGCTAATGCATTAGAAGATAATAATGACAATGCGGGAGGCTGGTATATGGATAGAGGCCAAGAGCAACTTATTATTCGAGGTGTTGGTTGGTTAAGTAGTGATGAAAAAGGTATTGAAGAACTAAAACAAATCCCTGTTAAAACAATTGAAGGTACTGTTGTTTATCTTGCTGATGTGGCAACTGTTGAGTTTGGAAGCGAAATTAGACAAGGCGCGGTTACCATGAGTAAACGTGTTGGTACTAACGGTAGTAAATTTCTAGGTGAAGTTGTATCCGGCATTGTTTTAAAGCGTATGGGCGCAAATACCAAAGTTGCCATTGATGGCATAAAAGACAGAATACCACTTATTCAACAAGCCCTGCCAAAAGGTGTCACGTTTGAACCTATTTATGATCAAGCAGATTTGATTGAAAAAGCAGTTAGTACGGTCGCTGAAGCATTGATAATGGCTTTTATCTTTATTGTTATCGTGTTAGTACTTTTCTTACTGAATGTTCGAGCTGTTTTATTGGTACTTATTTCTATTCCACTTTCTGTTGGGATGGCATTAATGATCATGGCTTACAATGGCTTGTCTGCGAATTTAATGTCTCTGGGTGGTTTAGCGGTTGCTATTGGTATGATGGTCGATGGTGCGGTGGTGATGATGGAAAATATTTTCAAACATCTCAGTCAGCCAGACCGTCGTCACGAACATAGTCATAAAGGAATGCATGACAGTGAGAACCCTTTTGATGTCGAAAAAGATGTCGATGTTAGTTTACGTATACAAATTGCCGCTAGAGAAGTAGCTAAGCCAGTATTTTTTGCAGTAACAATTATTATGGTGGTTTTTGCGCCATTATTTAGCTTAGAAGGGGTTGAAGGCAAACTATTTCAGCCGATGGCTATTAGTATTATGATTGCTATGGTTGCGTCGTTAGCCGTGTCTCTCATTGTTGTACCCGCGTTAGCTAGTTACTTGTTTCAACGAGGTTTTAAAGCACGAACCAGCCCTTTCGTTAGTGTGCTAGAAAAATTTTACCGTCGTAGTTTAACAAAGGCAATGAATGCAAAGAAAGTGGTTCTTATAGGGGCTGGAGCCTTACTTGTTGGTACATTATTTTTAGTGCCAAATTTAGGTACTGAATTTGTACCAGAGCTTGAAGAAGGCACGATTAATTTACGTGTAACAATGGCTCCATCAACCAGTTTAGCGACAGCGCTTTCAGTTGCCCCTAAACTGGAAAAAATATTACTTGAATTTCCTGAAGTTACTTATGCTACCAGTCGTATTGGCCGAGCAGAAATTGGTGGTGATCCTGAGCCAGTGAGTAACATTGAAATCTATATTGGTCTCAAACCAGTTGTAGAGTGGACCAGCGCTAAAACACGCCATGAACTACAAGGTTTAATGGAAGTAAAACTTGAGAAATTCCCCGGTTTACTACTGAATTTTTCTCAACCTATCGCAACAAGAGTAGATGAATTACTTTCTGGTGTTAAAGCGCAGTTAGCCATAAAACTATTTGGTGCTGATCTCGATGTCCTGGCTCAGCAAGGTCAAGCTATTGTTAATGCTATTCAAGGTGTTGATGGTGCAAGAGATGTAGCGATGGAGCCAATAGCAGGAGAATCTCAGTTAGTCGTTAGACCAAACCGTCGTCAATTATCTCGATATGGTTTATCGATTGGTGATGTCATGAGGTTAGTGCGAAATGGTATCGGTGGTCACGAAGTAGGGCAAGTCATTAATGGTAATGAACGTTATGATATTTATCTGAGGATAGACAAAGCGTTTAGAAATCAACAACAAACTATTGCTGATTTACGACTACAAGCCCCAACAGGTGCATGGGTACGACTAGGTGATGTTGCAGATATTGCCATTGAATCAGGCCCTCCTCAGGTTCGCCGAGATGATGTTCAGCGACGCGTCGTTATTCAAGCCAATGTACAAGGGCGAGACATGGGTAGTGTCGTAAAAGATATTCGAGCAGCAATTGCAACTAAGGTTGATTTGCCTACGGGTTATTCTGTTGATATCGGTGGGCAATTTGAAAATCAACAAAGAGCACAGCAACGACTAGCTATTGTTGTGCCACTTTCTATTGGCATTATTGCGTTGTTATTATATTTTGCTTTTGCCAGTGTGGGTCAAGCCATGCTCATCCTCGTTAATTTACCTTTAGCTATGATTGGTGGCATAGTTGCCTTGTATATTTCTGGTCAATACCTATCTGTACCAAGTTCAATTGGTTTTATTACCTTATTTGGTGTTGCGGTTCTCAATGGTGTGGTTATGGTTGAAGCGATTAATCTACGCATTGAAACAGGTACGGAAAGTATTGCTCAAGCTGTTTACGAAGGTGCTATATCAAGACTTCGTCCCGTATTGATGACAGCGATTACTTCTGCCCTTGGTTTGATACCTATTATCATGTCAACTGGTGTTGGCTCTGAAATACAACGGCCATTAGCTACAGTCATTGTGGGTGGATTGGTCACTGCGACGTTCCTTACTTTATTTGTTCTTCCCGTACTTTATGCTTGGTTTTCTAAAGGTCGGATTGAAGAAATGAGAAGGTAGTGCTGCTTGGTTAAATAAATATAACTGTTTGCTTTAACTAGATATCCCGTAGGTATTCGCTGCGGGATATCAATTTATAGGAGAAAGTAATGTCCGACAATTCACATCAACACCCAGCTAGCCATGGACACAGTCATATTCCTAAAGATATGTCTTCAAGTCGTATTGGCTGGGCATTTATATTAAATGTTTGTTTTACTATTATCGAATTTATTGGCGGCTGGTTAACCAACAGTACCGCGATAATGGCAGATGCGGTTCACGATTTAGGAGATAGTTTATCCATTGGTCTCGCATGGGGATTAAACAAACTCAGCAAGAAAAGTCGCGATGAAACGTTTAGTTACGGCTACCACCGTTTTTCTTTACTTGGTGCGCTAATTAACGGTGTTGTCTTAATCGCGGGATCGATTTGGGTATTAACCATATCATTTCCTCGATTGATATCGCCAGAAATGCCTGATGCTCAAGGCATGTTGTGGTTAGCGATATTGGGGGTGATTGTTAACGGTTATGCTGCTTTCAAATTAAGTGAAGGGAAAACATTAAACGAACGTGTACTTAATTGGCATTTATTGGAAGATGTCTTAGGTTGGGTAGCCGTATTAATTGTTGCTATCGTCCTAATATATATCGAACTCCCAATACTTGATCCCATACTTTCAATAGGATTTACATTATTTGTTCTTTTTAATGTCTTAAAAAACCTCCGTACTGCAATACGTCTGTTTTTACAAGCAACACCTGAGAAAGCCATTCAAGAAAAAATAAAAATTGAATTATCAACATTGAAGTTTATTGAAGATATTCATCATTTCCATTTGTGGTCCCTTGACGGCGAAAGGCATGTTCTTACAGCTCATTTAGTAGTGAATCATTATTTTGATCAACAAGAATATATGGCAATAAAGCATGAAATATCAACACGACTTAGCCCTTTTTATCTTGAACATACAACACTGGAATTTGAGTTCGTAGACGAAATATGTAGAGATTCAAAAAGCGATTAGAAATACTTTCAAAGATGAAAAGTAAGCGATCAATTAATCCCACATACCAATAATTTTCAAATTTAGCATGATTATTTCCTAACTAAATCTAGGCGAACAATCATGTCAAAAAACGATAAAATACAATACTGGCAGCGTATTTTTCAGCAGCAAACTGAAAGTGAATTAACCAAAGCTGAATGTTGTAAAACCAGTGACTTAACCCTATCTACATTTTATGCGTGGGCTAAAAACTTAACCCGCATTCGTCACCCACTAAGCAAAAAGTGGTGCCGCTGAGCGCGTTGATCTAGGCAAGGCGTAGTTCGCCGGACGCAAATATCCCCGCTCATATTAAATCACTTTTCGCTTCAAACGAGTTTTGGGGCAAAAGTGATTTCAACAACGATGATTAGCAACGGTTTTCGATTGACTTTTTTGCTCTAAGGGTGCCCGAAAAAAGCCTTAAAGCAGGTTTGATATGGAATAAACGAGTAAATATTGCTGTTGTAATACACACTACCTGAATTCCATTTTTCTTTGACTGATGGACTCTCTAGTGCGTCAAGTACCTGGTAGGCTTGGGCTCGAGTGAATACTTCGGATTTTCCATTGGCCCTATTTTCTCTGATAAGTAGAAAATGCAGATCGTCTTCTGCCGTAGTGTGTTGCAGTTTAAATATTAACGAAGGGTAGTTATCAGTAACAGCGTCGAATCGCCTTTTAAACGAGGCATACTCGGTGTCAATAAAACACTCTGTCACCTTGGCAAACTCAAACGGAGAACGGTTGCTAAACACTTCAGGGTTAAAATAGGACAAAAATCTAGCGATAATCGTGCGATGTTTACCTGTGCTGATGAAGTACTTACTTCCAACCTTAATGAAGGATAGGTTTGGCAGTTCGACTTCCGATAAATAATACTGCGGGTTGTCTTCTAGTTCTATAAGTCTTTGTTTCAGGCGCTTAAGCCATCGTCCTTCTATGCATTGCCCCCAGGTTGAGTCATCACCATACATCTGTTCGATGCCTACTATTTGATCGAACGGAATAGGGGCAACGTAGTGTTCTCTATCGTCTTTAAGGTAAATATCATTGTTCCTCAAATAGGTGCTGTAGTTATAGATGATGTCATTTGAGAAAGGTGCAGGATTTTGTTTATTTAAAGCTTGGATGTTAGTCCTAATATTTTGCATGTCAGAGAGCCTGTTAATAGTGCTGTACATTTGAAAGCGTATTTCAAGGTTAATCAAAAATAAGCTCAAGATTTGTATTAAAAGTTCATTTATCTATCACATTTCAGCCCAATAATAAGATTGAAAAATATTCATATCGGGACGATTACTTATTAGCGCTGTTGAAGGTGCAATTCTAATCCAAGGATTACAGCCATGCATAAAAACTTGTCTCAATCTTCCTAACCTCACAGCATGTAAAGCTATCCGTCATCATTAAAAGTATCGAGGCTCTTGATTTTGTAACTTATTCAAGATAGCCTGATAACGTAACAAAATCAAACTTGGAGTTTACATGTCTGAAGAAAAAGCTGAATACAAGGTAACACATGGCGGATTTCGAACTGGTGCAGGTCGAAAAACTAAATACGAAAAAACCGTCGTGATGAGGGTTCCAGACAAATACAAAGATGCTATAAAAAGTTTAATCAAGCATTTAGATGACTGCGAAATGGTTGATAAAAACTACTCAAGCGTAAAATCCCAACCTGTTTTCATTCGTTCTCTTCAAGATAAGCCACAGAAAGTCACATTTATTATAGACCCTGCTTCAAAATTTTGATTAAGTTACAATATCAAGTTGAATAATGATAAATAATCTAGGTTGAAGTAAGTAACCTGAGATCGGTTTAAGCCATAACAACAATAGCGCCAAATTCAGCATTCGTAATATTGAGTTGTGGCTTAGTTTCTTTCAGTTGATAGGCAATCAATCCGCCTATCATATTCAACATAAAACCATGCACGCTTCGATGTCTTGTATGCTCTATTTGTGAAATGTTTTTTAGCTGGTCATTGATGGTTTCAATGATAAATCGACGTGAAAGCATCGCTCTATCCCATAGGGATAATGCTTTAGCTTTCATGTTTTTACGGACATTATTGACGATCGTAACACCTTGTTCGAGTAAGTCGTTCGCCAGTGCTTTGCTAATATAGCCTTTGTCGGCATAATGTTTATCCATTGAGTTAACCACCATCCCCGAAACAGGCTGAGTGTCATGCACATTCGCGGGCGTTATTTTGGCGGCTACAATGCCGCCTTTGCGATTAACAATTAGGTGAAGTTTAAACTAGTAGAACCATCCCATCGTGCCTTTTCCTCGGCTAGCGAAGCCCGATAAGCTTTTTTATGCCTTGGAATTCGTAAGTTGTGACAGACCTTGATACTCGTTGAATCAATAAACTCAATCCTTGTTGGCTGGCTTCTTATGGTACAAAAATAGCTGCACAATGGCACGACAGTCGTGGGCATTATTTCCAAAAAGCGACTGTAACTGAGCAAATGTGAAAAATCAGATTTAAAGAATCGAGCAAGATAACCAGAATAAAAGTTCTTGAAGTCACGGTGGTGGGATGTGTGGAATGGTATGATAATGTTCATTATTTCGCTCGTGTCCATTCTATTTGAGCGCTGACGTTTTCGTTTGCTGTCAGTCAGGCATTGTGTTTTCCATTGCGGAATGAATACAGCACAAAAATCATCGGCATCACAAAATATATCCACTAAATTATTCATACGCCCTCAGCATGATTAAATCCTTCTTGGTCGAAAGATCTGATCATAAAGAGGGCGTTTAGTTCACTTCTTATCTCGAGTTCAGGTTAAGTAAAGTTACTTCAACTCACCTAATCTAATCCTAACCCTATACCTATACCTATGGTTTCTTGTTTGAAACGACCGAATATATTCATCACTTGGTCATATGAAGTTGATAAAAAATCTTCATCGAACAAGCTATCAGTGTTTTCAATGAAACCATTTAGTTTAATTTCTTTGCCTGCCAAATCAATGCTAGGTTCTTTCAGAGAAATAGTTTTGTTTTGACTATTAGTCTCATCGCCGACAAGCAGTGATTGCATTGTTTCAAATTTTACAACATCAGCCTCAACAGGCACGTCATGTCTAACTCTATAAGCATACTCCAGCAACTTGGGCTCCGCTGGCATATAAAGAATTGCTTCTTGATTAATAGTGTCTGTAACTCTAAGAATTCGTCCTAGTGTTTGCCTAAAATACATTTCAGTTTTTATGTTTGAGAGATAACAACACACTTGTAGGCGAGGGATATTGGTTCCCTCACTAATCATTCCAACAGAAATAATCCACTTGGATTCTGAGTGTCTGAATCGTTGAATAATGGCTGTCGGGTCACTTTCCTTATAGGTAGCGACAACAGCTTCTTCTTGAAGCCATTTTTTTACTAATGTTGAAATTCTATTGGCCTGTTCTATCGATGAAGCTACGATTAAGCCAGCTGCATTAGAGTTTTCAAGTCTTATAAAATCTAGCTTTTTACTAGCCGAAGTGATGATATGTTTTATTACATCATCATTTTCGATTACGTCCTGGTATGCAATTTGGGAGTTAGACAGTAGGTCATCAAAGCTTTCGAAAACGGCGGTTTCATTATTTTCTATTACTGAAATATGATTGTTATCAACAGCGATTATCTGAGGTACGCGACAAACACCGTCTAAAATTGCCTCATAAAGGCCATAGACGTAATCACATGAGATTTGGCCATCTGGTAAGGCATAGCTAGAAAAAACGATAGGGGCTGTATCTGAGCGCCAAGGAGTACCGGTTAATGCCATGGTGAATCGAGCTTTGTTCTGAATGTTCAGAATTATATGCTCTCCCCATGAATTCGCATTATCGACATTGGACCCCGCACAATGATGGATTTCATCGAAAATAACGAATACTCGATACTTTTCAAAAAGCTCCCAAAAAGTACCATCCAAATACTGCAAATTTTGATAAGTAAAAGCTCTGCCCTTGGAACCAATTAGTCCGTCAAAACGCTCATTCGAACTCAATTGCAAACACTCAGAAAAATCCAGAGAAACTATCGATGATGGGGAAAAGCAAAAGATTAAATCAACAAGGTCATTCTTCAATAAGTGGTTAGATAAGACTGAGGCCATAAGAGTCTTTCCAGAACCTGGGGTAGCTAAAACTAAGAAATGAGACTGTCCATCAAGATATTGTTTTAATGACGAATCTATACAAGCAGTTTGCCAGCGTCTAAGTCTCATATATTTCTCTGTTCGATGATCGTTTCAATAGCCTTGATTTTCCCTAGCAACTTAGTGCTATTTTCCCTCGCTAAGTTGTACTTAGGTTGTAACTCTTCAGCTAAATCAGGCAACTCTAGGTAAATCTCTTTGTAAGCCTCTGATTCACCTAAACTCAATAATAATTCTGATTTATAATAGTTTAGTTTTGCGCTCAATTTCTTATGCTCATCAATGCTGTAATTATCAGAAATAGGCAATAAAGCTATAGGCTTAACAGGAAGGCTTTTGGCATCAAAATAAACTGTTTTTTTGAATCTAGTTAGCCCCTTTTGCTTTGGAATATTCCTCTCTAACCAGCCTTTTTTTACTAACTTCATTAATTCTGCATAAATCATTCTCCTGATCTCTGCGCTATCCAAAGTGAGATCTTTTTTTAATGCAAAATATGCAGATCGGACATCACTTGTTGTGAACTTATCAAAGTTTTCTGCTTCAATGATTTGAGCTACTAATGGGTCTAACATCAAAAACAGATCCTAATAATTATCACGAATGGGTATTATAGGGCGTGGAGCCTTGCACCTCAATATGAAAATCTAATCATTTTACCTGGAGTGTTGATAGGTGAGTGATTTAGTAAATGAATTTGGTGAGAAATTAAGATATCTCAGAGTTAATGCTGGCTATTCTCAAGAAGCGTTTGCAGCCTATGTCGGTATTGAAAGAGGTAACTATGGAAAAATGGAAAGAGGTTGCGTCAACATAAAGCTGGAGACTCTATACAAAATAGCCAATGCACTTGACTGTGAGTTTGATGAAATCTTGCCTGTTAGGCTCAAATATAAAATACAACTAGATTAGTGCTTATACTTAAAGTGAGCCTCATCAATTTATACTTATAGTACTCTATTTACTACTAAACTCATCAAATTGTTAACTAAGGTTATAATGGAGCTTATAAGAAAAGGTTCCAAAGCCATATTGTTTAATGAACTCAGCAACACTGGGTAAATGAGTTTGCAGTACATATGCTGCTCTTAAGCGTTTATCATCCATGATGCGAGTTTCATTCATACCCTCACATTCAATCAATGCGCTTTTCATTTCTTCAAACGAGTAAAGCTCTAACCCAATTGAAAAATAAGGTCCAGCAAACTCGTTAATTTGAGTCTTTGTACCAGATGCTATTACGTACGTAACACCTTCTCCTGTAGCAAAATACTCAGAAATACCAACGTATTTAGCATCCATAGAACTACCCTTTAAATCAGTTGTCATGAAGTTAAGCTTCATATCATTAATTTACAGCATCGTTCGTCATTTCAAGTTGATGAGTTATTAAACATTAAGCTAGATATGTGTTCGTTTAACTTGTAAATGTCGGATAGGCGGCACTTGTTACCAAGTACCGCCCTCCTAAGAACCGTACATGCAACTTTCATTGCATACGGCTCAAGCCTCCGCTAAGGCGTGTTCTGTGTTAGGAAGGACGTCCTCTCACGATTCGAGGGTGTTCATAATTCTGCTCCCGCCCAGTATCTGCTGGACTTCGTTAAATTGTCTGGCTCGCTACTTTATTCAGAGCCATAGGGTCACCTGATGATATAGATGGTTCACTCTTATCGTGGTGAACAACGCTTCATACGACTTCACGTCGCACGGTCAGAAATGAGTTAGTTTCTGATAAAGGTGGTTCCAATGACAAGCTGTTGGCATATGTGCAAATATGCCCAGTGAAAAAAATCACTGACCAGTCCATGAGGCTGACTGACTCAAGATCTGATATTTATAGTTAACAGATACAATCCAACAATCTGATTAGTATTAGACAAATTTATTCATCATTGTCTAATAACTGAGCACCAAGATCAATTTCTATATTTTCAACTAAACTTTCAGCACTTCTACACATACTAGCTGTGAGCTGCTGTAGTTTGTCCGGGTGTTGCATATCATTTGCCAGAAAAGATAAAAAACTTTCTAAAATAGGATCTTCTTCTGTTGGTGTACTAGAAAATAACACGTTAACACCCCCTTGAGTTGTTAAAAAGCCTAGTTATAAGATTTATTTATACCAAAATCCTCTCCAGGAAGATCTAAGTTTTTATCAAGCATCATCGATTTTCTATGCTCTTTTAAAGCTTCCACTGCAAATTTAAAGCAGGCTTCGCATAAATCCAAATGGTATGAAGTACCATCCTCTTTGGAACCATATCCCCATAAAGCTCTAAGCTCACCAACCTCTTCGTATTTATGGCCAATTAAATCAATCATGACACTGTTCCCACATACGTCACAAACACGATCTACCACTGTATTAACTAGCTGCATTTGATAATGTTTCATATAAATACTCTTCGGGATAAGAATTAAACACTAGCATTGTATATTACTAAAATTTGTTCAACTAGATGATACAAATAGAGTTACTCTCAATAGTTATACCTCAGAATGGGGATCGCGCGTGTTCATTATCTCATTGAATCAATGCTATTCATTTGTTTTTCATTGATTTCCTACAAGACCTCCATTGGTTAACTTCTTGATAAAGTTACATAATCAAGATGGATATATTTAACAAATGAGAAACTTGCTTCTTCTTGGTTGGCTGTTAAGATGACTGTGTGTAAATAAGGGCTATCCACTTAGCACAACCAACCACTATATATTGTGGTTATCGATCTTTAATTGATTGGTACGTTATCGGCTTAGAACGCACTGCTTGTTCAAGCAGCCTGTAGAATAATAATCCCCGAGAATCTGACTTTCTTCTGTTGAAGCGAAATGTAAACTCATCTAAATAATAATCAAGTTGCTTAGCCTTTACCGCGCCTTGATATGTACCTAAAAGCCATCTTTTACATAATGATGAGACTCGATGTACCCCAGCCATTGTTTCATGTGCAGGTACAGATGAACCTAAATGCACTATTCGGTTATGCTTATATCCTTTCTTGTCTATTTGTTTGTATGCTTGAGAGCCATCACTACAAATTGTACTACCAGGTTCAATTACATCTTGAATGAATTGATGGATATGTTCTTTAGTTGCACTTTCCACTTGCCTTAAACGTATCCGACCAAATCCAGAGGGTGATAGCAGCTCAACAGCGACCAAAACTACAGCCTTACGCTTACCCTGTTGATTTTTAATAGATGATTGCGGAACGACGCCACCTATTAGTGTTTCGTCAACCTCTACGATGCCGGATAACTTATCCCTTTCAGGATCAACCATGGCATGTCTTAACTTGTGCATTAATGACCAAGCGGTTTGATAACTCCCAAGACCTAATAGCCTTTGAACTCCAAGAGCGCTGACACCATTTTTTTGATTTGTAATAAACCAGACCGCAGCAAACCAACTTTTCATGGGGGTTCTTGTTTTGTCAAAAAGTGTACTTGATGTTACTGAACACTGAGAACGACAAGCATGACATTTTAACTTGCCATTACTTAACTGATAAGGTGATTGATGGCTTGAACAGCTTGGACAAATGAATCCGTTTGGCCAACGAAGTGCGTAAAGGTAGCTGATGCAAGATTGTTCATCATGAAACCAATCTACAAACTCGTCCCAACTTGTAGGGTAATCAACGCCAGCTTTTAATAAATACGATGAAGTTTTCATTACTACATATTGACACTGGTGGCGCTAAATGGATAGCCCTTGTGTAAATACAGTGGTTGTGAATATGCGTGTAATTCCAATTCCTGCTCACGCAGGGATTACTGGCTTTGAAAGTCCAGCAGCTGAATACGGTCAGCTAGCGATGAGTTTGGATGACTTATTAGTTGGGCATCCAATTTGCAGTCAAAACTGTTTCTTGCCTGCTAGTTTTATATAAGTTTACTTCTTGACTAAAGCCGAAAGAACGATTTCAAAAAATTGTGTGAAGTATGATTATCTGCTCATCATTAATCTATCAACTTTTAACTTTAATATTTTAACCTCTTGCTCGAGGTCATCCCTTTCTGCTTGATAGAAAGCAATACTTTGTAAAGCTTTGTCACGCTGCCTTGTCATATCCTTTAGTTGATTTCGTAAGTACCTATTGTCATCTCTTAAAGATCTGTGCTTATTCGTTTCGAGAAATTTATTATGGCTATACCCCTCTTTAATCAGTTTATTATGTGTCTCAATGGCTTCTCGAATGTGCGCATTCCAAGGGCTATTTAGCGCCATATTACTTTTTAGACCAGCACCACTCCATATTTCCTTATACGTCCATGTAACCTCAGGCTTAGCTTTATGCAGTAGCTCTACCTGTTGCCATAACGCTTTAGTATTATTATGTTTTGTTTCTTCTCTGTTCTTAAGTAGGCCGTTGTGATTACCACGTGACAAAGATTTAGACATTAGTGACCTCAGCTTTATCTAGCTGTTCAATCAGCTTGTTAATTTCAATGTTCCTAGAGTTTAAATAGGATGTCTTAGGCAAACTTGATTTAAAAAATGTTAACAATCTCTCATTTTCACGTTTACGCCACAATAGGGTTCTGCGCATACCATCCGCTGATATTACTGAATTATTACAATCAGCGGGCCTGCAAGCCGTTTTATCACCACCACAAAGAGCCTTTTGTGGTCTATACATACATAGACCATCATCCGTTTGCTCAATAAGAGCTTTTTTAGGAAGACTTTGCAGAAAAATTTCACGCTCAGCCTTAGTCATCCCTTTAAACTCTTTTCTAAGTTGCTTTACCTCATCGGCACCGCCACCAATTATAGGTATTTGATTCGAATAAAGTTCTGCATATAGTTCTTCAGAAAGTATAAGTTTTTCTTGTTGTAATTCAATATAAATGTTTGGGTCACCGTATATTTTAGTCATTTCGGGGTCATAGTGTTTGAGTTGATCTTGGATGGCTTTGATTCCCAAGCCTTGTTGCTATGTACCAGACCTCATTATTATATGTAATGTTATTGTGATTGAGGTATTGACGTAACATAGTATTCATACTCATATTCGATACTGGATATGGACTTCGATTAGCCTTTTGAACAAATAAATAGTCCTTATTTGAGGTGTAACGGTTACTCAAGCCTAGTTTTAATTTATCCATTATTTGTTTAATAAAAGGCAATGTTTGCCATTTATATTTTGTCGGCTCTGCTTCTAGTTTCGTTGTTTGTGAAATAACAAAACTAATAACCTGTTCGTATCCATTGTAGTTCAAAGTTTCAGATTTGAAATTGTGTTCATTCCTGATACGCAAAATCTCATGGATTCTCATGCCGGTAAACAATGCAATGAGAATGTAACCAGCTGACATCAATCTGTTTTGAAAAAAATTTATTTCATGATGGTTTGTAAACCCGAAATCGGAATATGGAAATGTTTTTTTAACAGTAGGCTCGTAGTATACGGTACCGTCATCTCTGTATTTCTTTTTGTATTTTCTAATAGATATAAATTTTTCTCTTGCTAGGTTCACTTCATGTAATATTTTGTAAGTTTCAATATCTCTGATAGCAGCATGATAGAGTTTTTTGGCTACAGAATCAGGCATTTCAGATGTAGTTCTTTCTTGTCGACCAATTACCTTATTTGCATTAATTCTAGCCCATTCAGATTCAGACATACCTTCTAGCAAGTGAACCGTCAAACCGTCTCTCATCTTGTGAGATTGCTTTTGTAAATGGCCAAACCCACGAACTCGACTCAATAAAGTTCTGTTTGTTATTTCAAGGCCATTTTTATGAGTTTCATTCAGAATTTCACTTTGAATACATGAGGCATCAAATTCAGTAATATCTGATAATTTTAAAATTTTATTATCATACATATATGAAAGTATACGTTTTAACCCATGAGTGAGTAATTTTGTCAATGTTGATGTTTTGGGGTTGGAGGGGAGGGGGTTAAAGATTAATTGCTCTATAAAATCCTTTGCAACAGCAAGATATTGTTCATTATGTTGACTACATACGTTTGTTCCATCGTTAAATACTAACTTTTCAAAATTAAATGTCACATCACATTTCTTTAATTTTGGGTTCTCGTAACTAAAGTCCCACTTATTATCAGAATATTTAGAGTGTTTTGAAATCTGCTTATTTTTTATATCTGGTGCTGCATTTCTCTCTTGATTCGATATGTTTATCATGGGCTTAACCTATATTGTTAATCGACCATTCAGGAACAGGGTTGTGGATTGCATCGCTGCGAATCATTTCAACAATAGATTTATCATATTTAGGGAGTATATATGTATCCCACATATACTGTTTCTCCTGAGTAGCTAAATTAAATTCATCTTGTTTAATTTCACCTAATGCTAAAAGGGTTTGGTGATAGTTTAAATAACTGAAATATTTTTTTATATCAAGCTGTGTAATAACAAGATTTTGACAACCAAGACAAGTCTCTGTCGCTGAGCTACAATATACTCCTACAAATTGATTCTTTTGAGGCGAGTTTAAAGGATCTTTACAATGATTTAATAGATTCTCTTGAGGTTTATCGATTTCAGTTGGTAATCGAGAGAATGGGTCATCATTATCGCCTTCCAATCCAAGTAACATAGCTTCTAGATGGAGTCCTCTTCGAGCCTTAAATATGGGGTCGTTAAGCTTTCTCAAGTAATCTGATGTAGTTTTTAACCTAGTATGCGCTAAGAGTGCTTGTAAGTATGTTAAATCCTCTGTACGAAGGTATTCTTGCCAAGCCATTGTAGGTCGAAATAAACTTGCTTGTAACGTAATGGGCTTGCTATCACTGGGGCGTTTTAGGTTAAGCTGCACTCCAAAATCGTAAATAGCTTGCTGAAATCTTCTTACTGTTATTACTCTGGGAACTTGATCAGAGCTAGCATTACTAATCCATAACGCTTGTTGTCCTTTAGGTCTATACGATTCAGTGATTTTTATTACTCGTTGAATTATTCTAATCGGCCAACTATCACTTCCTTTTATTAATGGGATTGTTTTATCCTTTTTGTTGGAACGGTACTTCTCCCACCGAATAAACATTCTATTAGAATCCAGAGGGTCTACTTCAAGGCAGTCTAATGTAAGTCTAGAGATAGTGCTTGGATTTAATCCAGTTCGAATAAGTAACATTAGGTAATAAGGGGTTAAATCTGATGCAGAGACCCAAAGCTTAAGGTTGTTCTCATTATAGAATGCGGTTAACCAACCTGGTTGTCGGTGTCTGAAACCATGATAAAACAATGGGTACTTTTTAAGGGTATCGGCATCACTTAAAACCTGACATTGCATAATATTTTCCCAGTACCAAACCAGGTAATCAGTCTTTTGCCAAGGTGAATTATACTTAATTGGAGACGGTTTTCCTGCAAAATTATTTATGTAATAGTCAGTATCACTGACACTTTTATAGAATTTTTTTAGTGCTTTGGCGTAATAAGTTGTTCCATTAGATATCCCTTTCAAAAAAGATTGACCTCTAGGTATTTTATAGAGACTTTCGATATTTAATTTTTCACAGTGCAGTTCATTTACCCAAAACCAAATACAATAATCTTTGCTTGCCCATACGGAACGCTTTTTTTTATTTGTGATAACGGGTGCAACATCAGTAATAGGAGGTTCCTTTCCTAGCCATTGTGGTTTATATGTTGATTCAAGACGCTTCGATGTGATAACTAGTGATTGTTGTACAGCTGTTGATATTTCCCTTATTTCTTCCATATCGTATCCTTCATTACTTGAAGATAACCCACTACTTTTGGGGAACATATTTTCCGGAATTATAAATGTTGGAGAAATTGATTTATGCTTTTGCCATTGTTTAAAAATACTGCTTATAGAACGAAACAGACTTCCTGCTGTAGAGTATTTTAGGCCGGATTCGTTCTTTAGCCAAAGGCAAAAATTTATGAGGACCGTGCCATCGAGATCCGAAGGAGATGTAATATCATGCAAGGAGGCAAATTGGAGGAACTTTTGAAACTTCTCTATAACAGATATGCGTGTGAAATGCCCTTGAGAGTGTCTATTTTTGTACATAGCCCATGAAAAAAGACTGATAATTTTTTTAGAGCCCAATTCGCACTTATTGTTAAGATTATAGGTATGTGGGTGACCGGTGTTTTTGCACTTTATGGTAAATTTTAAATCACGATATGCTCGAGCTTCATCAGCAGTGATTTTAGTAATTTGTACGTACTTAATTGTCACTAATAGAATCCTCTGTCACTATATCAATTTGACGTTGAAAAGCATTATATGAGCCAGAATAAGCTATTAAGGTGGCTATATGCACGTAGTATGTTCTAGTTGTTTCTTCACTTGCATGGCCAAGTAGTTTACTAAGACCAGTTAGATCGTGGTTAAGTAAATAATGATATGTCCCAAAAGTGTGTCTTAAAAGATGCGGGTGAGCTTTAACTCCAATGTGCTTACTGGTTTTTCTAAATAGTTTTTGAACCCAGTTAATGCTTAATGGTTGTCCATCTAGGGTGATAAATAATGTAAGGCAATCTTTCGGATCTATGTGTGTAATAGCATCGATTTTTTTTTCTCTGTCTATGTCTACATACTCCCAAATTTGGTAAAGTAAATCATTAGGTATTAATATCACTCTTGCCTTTCCGCCTTTTCCAATAACTCTAGCTGGCGTAAATTTCCCTCGACTATTAACTTCTGGCAGATCACGAAGAGGAAAGTTACAGGCTTCAGATACTCTTAATCCTGTCTGGAGCATAAATGATGTCAACAATACATTTCTTTTTTTCACTAGCGCATTTCTTTTGCCTGAGATCTTTCCGACTGAAGAGACAAATCTTAAGGCATCCTCTAATAGCATGAACTTTATAGGTTCTGAAACAGCTTGAGAGTGATGCCCTTTAGATTGATATCGCTGACTCAAAGATAGTTTTAAACCTTGTATTTCCTGTGGATTAAGGTAAGGGGACAATCCCTTTTCATATGACCAAATAAGATAGCGGTAAGCACCAGCTACTCTAGAATTAATTGTATTCCAAGAGAGTCTTTCTCCATTATTTTTTGTGTATTCACACAATGCATCAATGTAAAAGTCGAATGTATCGTCTGTTATTGAACCAATGTTATTCAAGGATGAATTAGCCCAAAGCAGAAATTCTTTAAGATGCTCAGCGTTTGTTTGTAAGCTCTTGGGCTTATTTTTTAAAGCTAATTGTCTCAGATACTGATTTACTTCGACACATGGTGAAGTGTCATTATTGAACATCTGTGGAATGTCACCCTTCAATCTTGCCAATTTTGAACGTTTTGACGTTGTGAAATTACAGTACACAATGTTCATTTTATAATCTCTTTTTTACCATGTGTATCAGTAGACTAGCCAAAGACATACTGATTTTAACTGAATTAGATATAGTAGCTAATTTACCGTTGTGTTACTTAATTCACTTCAATTGTATAGCATAGAAATCTTCATAAGTTAAATAAATATAGTTTATATATGGTCATTACTACAAGTTAGATAGAGTGAGGAATTGTAAAATTTAAACGTATATGCACATCAAATGTAGGTACTACTAACGCGGCAGGCCGATAA
>Ga0208134_1000753_pt1 | contig 20850 bp, 20 predicted proteins | sample VirMetDEL_Mar_31_FD_184515 | JGI IMG/M metagenome (GOLD analysis project Ga0208134, IMG submission 184515) | Aqueous microbial communities from the Delaware River and Bay under freshwater to marine salinity gradient to study organic matter... | ecosystem: Environmental > Aquatic > Marine >... | reverse complement strand
CACAGCGCAAGTTGTGGCGGCTATGAAAGACCCACGATATGGCAAGGATACGGCTTACACCAAAGACGTTGAAGAAAAGCTAGGGCGTTCATCAGTATTTTAAAAGGAGATTATAATGCCAAAAGGTAAGGGTACTTACGGTACAAAACGAGGCCGTCCACCAAAGAAAAAGTAAACATTCTGGCGGGGCGAAAGTCCCGTCAATTTATCATAAGGAATAATCATGCCTAAAAAAACTGGCTTATATGCAAACATCCACGCAAAACGTGCAAGAGGTGGGACACCCCGCAAGGTTGGCTCAAAAGGCGCACCGACTGCAAAAAATTTTAGAGCTGCAGCTAAGACTGCAAAGAAGAAGTAACTAACACACCTCTTTAGGTGGTTGAGACTATCGACAATGAACGACAGAGCCATATGCGTATGACAACCCTGATTAGTAAGAGCGAAAGTCATTCTTAAATCTTAAATTATCATAGGAAAAGATAATGACAAACGTAACTCCGTCACGCCTCGGCGCGGCAAACCTTGCGGCAGCTAACTACACGCAAACAAATGCTTTATTTCTTAAAGTCTTTGCTGGTGAAGTTTTAACTGCCTTTGACGAAACAAACGTAATGAAAGACTTACATGTTGCTCGAACAATTTCGAGTGGTAAGTCAGCTTCATTCCCAGTGACAGGTAAAGCAAACGCTGCATACCACACTGTGGGTACACCTTTATTGGGTACACAAGCGATTAAACATAATGAAATCGTTGTAAATATTGATGATATGTTGATTGCTGATACATTCATCGCAAACATCGATGAAGCTAAGAACCACTACGATGTACGTGCAGAATACTCACGTCTATTGGGTATGGCTCTTGCTAAACAATTTGATGTTCGCTGTTTACAATTAGCTGTATTAGCGGCTCGTGCCTCTGCAACCATCTCTGGTGGTAACGGTGGTTCAGCTATTACTGATGCAGATGCTAAAACAAACGGTGCATCATTAGCAGCATCAATCTTTGAAGCAGCTAAAATCATGGATGAGAAAGACGTTCCTGAGAATGAACGTGTAGCCATCATGAAACCTTCACAATATTATAACTTGGTACAAACAACTGATGTTATTAACCGTGATTGGGGTGGAGCAGGTGTCTACGCTGATGGTAAAGTATTACGTGTAGCTGGTATTCAAATTGTTAAATCTAACAATGTACCATCAACAAACGTATCAGCAGTAGCTGGTGAACAGAATACTTACCACGGTGACTTCACAAACACTGCAGCTGTTGTAATGCAGAAGCAAGCGTTGGGTACTGTTAAGTTAATGGACTTGGCAGTTGAAAGAACATCAGGTGACTTCGAAGTTATGTACCAAGGTACATTAATGGCTGCGAAGTACGCAATGGGCCACGGCATCTTGCGTCCTGAGTGTGCAGTAGAAATCAAAACTGCTTAAACTTTTTTGGGTTGGCCTTTATGAGGTCAGCCCATTTTTTTATTTTATGAGGACATCATGACAAAACCATCGTCCATGACCGTACTAGAGGCGGTCAACGTCCTGCTGACAACAATTGGCGAAGCACCTGTTAATACACTTACAGGCAATCAAGTTACTGATGTGACAATAGCCAACCAAGTTTTAACTGAAGTGAGCCGTGAGGTGCAAGCACAAGGCTGGCATTTCAACACAGAAGACAAAGTTGTCCTCAGCCGTAACGAATTTAACTTTATCGTTGTACCTGCTGACGTAGCACGTATCGATACACCAGATTACAATACTGTAATACGTGGTGATAAATTATTTAACTTAGACACACGCAGCTATGAATTTACTACAACCGTAGAAGCATCCATAGTTTACTATCAGGATTTCTTAGAACTTCCTGATGTTGTTAAAAAATACATAACAACAAGAGCTGCACGTATCTTCTCAGACCGAATGCTTAACTCAGAAACCATACATAGAATGGTCTCTCGCGATGAGCAAAAAGCCCTGATTGACCTAAAAGATTTTGAAGGGGACACAGCGGATTTCAACATGATGGATAGCTATTCAGTATCTCGTGTAATGAACCGTGGGAATAAACGTAGGATACTTTAATGGGAATGATAAGCTCTGCTATCCCCAACTTGATACAAGGCATATCGCAACAATCACCAGCTCTGAGGCTTTCGTCTCAGGCTGAAGTGCAAGTAAATGCGTTTCCTTCTCTGGTTGAGGGACTACAAAAGCGACCACCGCTAGAACATGTGGCTATTATGAGTGCATCCGAAACAACGGGGTCATTCACACAATTAATAAATCGTGATGCAAATGAACGCTATTTCATGTTCATAAATGCAAGCAATCAGATTTCTATTTATGATTTAGCAGGGAATGCAAAAACTGTAACATATCCTAATGGTACTGGGTACTTGAACACTTCAGCACCTGCTACTGATTTCAGGGCAGTTACCGTTGCTGATTATACATTCATTGTGAACTCAAACCAAACGGTTGCAATGAATACAGCGGTCACACCAATATATCCATACACTGGTTTGATAGCTGTAAAACAAGGTGATTATAATCAACGCTTTACAGTTTATCTTGATGGTAGCGTAGCTGCGGATATAACTACTTCTGAAACAAACCAAGTCGAAACTCGTACAGATGATATAGCTTCACGCTTGGCATCAGCGATAAATGGTCAGTCAAACTTTTCAGCACAAGCAGATGGTTCAACAGTTGTCATATCTAAAACGGGTAACGCCTCTTTTGACTTAGCAACTTATGATAGTTTGGGAGATACAGCATTAAGTCCAACTGTAGGTACAGTTCAAAGATTTGATGATTTACCAAGACAAGCACCACACGGATATATTGCTCATATTCAAGGTGACCAAACAAACGATTTTGATGATTACTATGTAAAATTCGTGAGTGATAACGGAACGCAAAGCAAAATTGGTGCTGGTACTTGGATTGAATGGGCTAAACCAAACATACAATTTGAGCTGAATGCATCAACAATGCCTCACTTATTGATACGCCAAGCCAATGGTAACTTTACTTTTGAGCAAGCAGACTGGGGTGATAGGGCTGTTGGAGATGAAATCTCTATTCCTAATCCTTCATTTGTTGGTAAAAAGATTACAGACGTTTTCTTCTTCCAAAACCGTTTAGGTGTATTGGCTGATGAGAATGTAGTTATGTCACGAACATCAGATTATTTTGATTTCTTTGGAACAACTGCAAGAAGTCTATTGGATAATGACCCAATCGATGTTGCAGCCAGTCACGTTAAGGTTTCAGCACTTAAACATGCGATACCATTTGACCGTAAATTATTACTCTTCTCAGACCAAACTCAGTTTATTTTGAAGGGTGGAGATTTCATTACACCTAAGAATACATCGATAAGCCAAACAACAGAGTATGAATCAAGTACAACATCCAGACCTGTTAGTGCTGGTAGTGTAGTTTATTTTCCTTCTACAAGAGGTGGATTTACCTCAGTTCGAGAATACTACGTTATTGATGATACTGACCGTTCTGATGCGCAAGATGTGACAGCTCACGTAGCTAAGTATGTGCCTGATGGTGTTTATAAGATGGCGACGAGTACAGCAGAGAATGCTTTAGTTGTCCTCAGCTCACAACAACCCAGTAAAATATACATATATAAATATCACATGGCTGGTAGGGAAAAGGTTCAATCATCTTGGTTTGAATATACCTGCACTGGCGCAACAATACTAAGTGCTGAATTTATAGAGAGTTCATTATTTGTTGTTGCAAACAAAGCAGGTAAAACAATTCTATTCCAAATGCATTTCGATGCAGGTCGCTTTGATACAAACCAATCATATGTAACGAGGCTAGATTATAGGCTAACAAATACAGAAGTTACCAAATCATATAATAGTGGAACAAACCAAACAACTATAACCACACCATATGCACTTACATCTCCTGTAGTTGTAACTCGTGGTTCAAGCCAAGGAACTGTTCTACCTAATATCTCTGTATCTGGAGTAGCTATTGTTGTGTCAGGCAATCATACATCTACTGAATTTTATGTGGGTGAGAGATATTCGATGACATATGAGTTCTCTGAACCAACCTTAAAAGAACCAACTGCTACTGGGGGTCGTGTTGCCATTACGGGTGGACGATTACAGATAAAGCACTGGTTGCTTCGCTATCAAGACAGTGGTGATTTTACAGTAAAGATACAACAAAAGGGCAGCGCAACATCAAAAGACTACGTGTTTAGTGGCTTTGTTGTTGGTGATGGCACAAGTACATTAGGTGCAAATGCTCTCACATCAGGAGATTTTAAGTTTCCTGTTATGTCAAAAGCTGACCGAATTAGAGTAATAATAGAGAGCAATAGTCACCTTCCATGCCAATTTTTATCGGCAGAGTGGGAAGGAAATATGCATCTTAGATCAAGAAGAGTTAATGGATAAATTACTTACACCAACAACGGTGGAAGACGTAAAATACATATCTCCAAGACTTAGAACAGCAGATAGAAATGAATGTCAGGCGGCAACTGGAAAAGAGCCGCTAGATGTCCTGCTGCAAAGTTTGGAAATAGGTGACCTCACATTGACCCTACGAACACCACAAGGTGAACGAGTTGGGCTTTGTGGGGTCGTTGCGTCCCATTTAGAAGACGCAGGGATTATTTGGATGTGTGCAACAGATGACATCTATCAACATCAAATGACCTTTCTGCGTAACAGTAAGGCAGCTCTGGCTAAGTTAAGTCAGGGATATACTGTCTTATTTAACTGTGTAGATGCCCGAAACACTGTCCACATGAAGTGGCTTGATTGGATGGGCTTCACGTTCATCAACAAGCACGAAACTTACGGGGCTGAAAACAGACCCTTTTATGAATTTCTGAGGATAAATAATCATGTGTGAACCAATGACAATGGCTGCTGTAGCAGGTGGTGGTGGAACAGCTGCAGCTGCATCATCAGCATCAATGGCTATAAAAGGCATATCTACGATTGCGCAGGTTGCAGGGTCAATAGACGCAGCAAACAAAAAGAATGAAGCTGTCCATCGTAACGCCAATGCAGCCAAAGACGCTTACTTTTTAAAATCTAAACAGGCAAACTTACGAATTGTCCAAGAACAAATCCAAGCATCACAACAAAAAATGGATGCTGACTTAAAGGCGATGCGCTCTCAAGGCACAGCAATAGCTGCAGCCGCAGGGGCAGGTGTGCAAGGCGCAAATGTAGAACAGCTTATAAATGACTTTGAGCGTTCTGAGGGTGTACTTACAGACCGTGTTTCGCAACGCCTAGAAGGTATGCAAGCCCAGAACGAAATGGACAAACTTGCATTCCAATCTGAAGCGCAAAGCAGAATTAACTCAATGCAACCTGAGAGTTTTACAGAAACATTATTCAAAGTTGCCGAACCAATAGCTGGTTTCGGCATCGATTATTACGATACGCAAGCGCGTCTCGCAGCAGTATAGGGGTATAATTAATGGCTAGAAGAGTAGTCGGAAACCCGTTCGAGAACCAATTGCCCACAGTAGCAGCGACTGCACGTCCTGTAGATACATATGTTCGTGCTGTTGTAGACAAAAGTCCACTTGAAGGATTAGCCAAATTATTAAGTAATCTTGAAAAGAAAGCTGTTCCCGCACTTCAAAGAGAAGAAGAGAGAAGGGCAGATGCTGAATATGCTGAAGGCGTAACACTTTACAACAAAAACCGTATTGAAATGGGACAAGCCGTTAAGGATGGTCTTATTGAAGAAGGTGCAAGTCCATATCTGAGAAAAGGGTACAGAGTATCACATCTCAATGCGATGGGCGCACGATATACAAATGAACTCAGCAATGCTTTAGATAACCAAGAACTTTATAAGAATGGTAATCCTGAAAGCATCTCAGAGTTTACGAATAAATTTTATACAGATTTCCAAGAAAACAATGGTCTTGATGATTATGAAAATCTTGAAGTGGCTGAGTATTTCTCAGGCGCAGCATCAAAAGCAAATGAAGCATTCCGTCAATCTTGGACTGAAAAAAACGTGGCATGGCAGAAAGACCAAAACTATGCTGCATGGACAAATGAAATAAGCACATATGCAGATGCAATGTTCTTAGAAGATGACACTGATATAGAGCGTACAATCAAAGCAGATGGCATGGCTAAATGGCTAAACAACAAAGCCAAACTTGCTGAAATAGATGGAATGGACAGAGAGAAGGTCAATAAGACTATAATTGATGCCATTGTATTGTCAGCCTATGAGTTGAAAGACCCAGATGTTCTTGATGTACTAGACAGTGTTGTAACAGGAACTGGTAAGTTGGGTGGAAGTATTGCGGCTCGTGAAGCTGTTTTTGATGCTCGTGCTAATATATCAACGATTATTGCTAATGAAGAAGTGGCAGCAGGTAAGGCACTCGCTCTACAACAGAAGAAGTTTGTTGCGAATGCAGAGACTGACATCACAAGTCTAATTATACAATCCACAGTATCAAATATTACACCTGAGAAATTAGTAGAACTAAACGGTCAGGTTGATGCTGTCATGGTTGAGCTGATGAAATCAGGACAACAAGGTAACAGTGATGCTTCTAGTCTTTATAGAACCCTAGTTAAGTTTCGACAGGCGCAAGCCAAGGTCGGTGCTGAAAACAGAGGTGATAAAGATGACGCATTTGCAGCTGTCATGTCACAGCTTGCATCTGAATCTAGCATAACTGATGTATATCAATTACTTACAACGGCTGTTGAAGATGATGTTATCGACCCAAAAGATTCAACAACGCTGCTTAGTCAGTGGAAAACTGTTTATGGAACAGGTGAAAGCCTTGATTTCTTAACGCCAAATTCACCATCTAAAACTGTAAAAGGTACTCTTTTAAAAGCTATTGGTGGCCTAAATACATTTGACATCACTGGTGATTTAAAAGTTCGAAATGCCAGTAATATGTTTGATAAAAATTACATGGAACAAAAAGTCATTTGGAAACAGGCTAATCCAGATGCAATGTTCACAGATGCCGTTCAGTATAAAATTGCACAAGATGCTGCAATATTAACTGAAAGGTCTTTCATTCCATTAGATGACGCAGGTGCTGCCTTATCTGAACAAATGACAAATGAAGATGACTTTGATGCTACGGCGCAAATGCTTGCAGATGATGAAGCAGCTGCAGCTCTCGCACAAGAAATTATTGATGCATCACAATCAAATGCTGGCGGAACATCATTAACAACAGACGAAATGCTAAACCAAATAGAGGGGGTTAACTAATGGCAGATGAAAATGTGCAAGAGTTTAAAATCCTCAAAAATCCAGAAGAGCTACAACGAGCCAAAGATATTCTCATAAAAGGTGGAGCTGGTTCAGTTCCTACCTTTGAAAAGATATATGGTGCTGGTTCTGCAGAGAAAGTCATAACAGATACATATGAGTTACCTGCGCCTGTAGAAGAAACAAGTATGTTAGGTAACGTGTTTAATACCGTTAAAGATATGGGTATTGGTCTTGCTGATGGCGTAGAGACAGCAATCAATGAAACCGCACAAACAATTAATAGTGCAGGTGAGTTTCTTGAAGATAAATTCAATACTGGACGACTTGTTTGGGAAGATAATGATAATGACGGCAAGGCAGATAGTCTTATACCTACTTATTATGACAGAGAGAAAGTTGTCGCCAATAAAGACAAACTAGGTCAAGATTTCATAACAAGTGCTGTAGAAAATATAGACCTTATATCAGAACCAGAAACGGCTGCTGGTAGTATCGTTAAAGGCATCTCACAGTTTGCCACATCATTTTATGCGCTTGGAGGCGGCAAAAGTCTTGCAAGAAGTATAGGTATTGGTGCTGTAGCAGATGCAACAGCCTTTGACCCATATGATGCAAACATTTCAAATTGGCTAGTTGATAATGACTGGGCAGTCCCATATTTAAATGAGGCATTAGCCACTGATGCTAATGATGACGAATGGGCAAACAGGCTTAGAAACTCTGTAGAAGGTGGTATCTTAGGTTTAGGTGTAGAAAGCGTTGTAGGCATAATTAGACTTGCTCGTGGTTCTCGTAAGGCAAAAGTTGAAATTGAAGAAAATGGCGTGGTATCTGATGAAACATTGGCAGAAATTGCAGATGCAGAGACAAGTATTAAGCCAGAGAGTGAACTTGAGGTTGATGCAGATGTAGAACCAGTAGTGGTAAAGGCAGATGCAAAACCCCCCAAAGTTAAGACGACTGCACCAAAGCAACCAAAAGCACCTTCAGCTCTTATTAATCCTGACTTTGTTCGTAAGACTATAAATAAAGTCAGAGTAAAAGGTGAGGTCGTACCGATAGGTACATTAGATGCTGATGGTAACGATATGGGTCTATTTAATTTTGAAAAAATGGATGGGCCACCTGACGCATTTAAAATTATGGAAAGCGTACAGGCACAACTGTCATCAGGAAATGTTGCTAAAAGTTTAGGGTTAGATAAAAAAGAAACGCTTGAACAAGTCTATAATGACTCGGTTGAACAAGTAGCAGAGTTAACAGGGGGTAAGCCTACAGATATAGGTAAAACCTACCTAGATGCTGCAAAAATCACCACAGACAGCGCACAAAAGATTGTGTCAGGTAAAATGATATTACAATCAACTGGTCGCAGAATTAATCAATTGGCAGACATAATAACAAAGATGCAGCGTACAGGTGATACAAACACTGCAATTGAAAGACAGTTAGTCGACTTAATGAAGGTACATGCTGATGTTCAAATGGCTGTTAAGGGTATTCAAACAGCAACGGCTCGTGCTGTCTCAGCTGGACGTATTAGAACTGCAGATGCATTAGATGATTTAGCCTTAGATAGATTGGTACAATTTGGTGGCTCAATGGCAGTTAAGAAGCTGGCAAAGCAAATACAAGGTGCTAAAGGTAATCCAGCTGCGCAAGCTAAACTTATAGAAAAAGCAAACTATAATAAGGTGTTAGGGGTCATAAATGAAGTATGGATTAATGCTATACTGTCTGGCCCACGTACACATTTCGTGAACCTTGGTTCAAACACATTCAACCTCTTAGCAAGACCTGCAATAAGAAGTGTTGGAGGTGTCTTAACAGGCAATATGCAAGTTGCTGAAGAAGGTGTTAGGCAATATGTTTATCTACTCAATGAAGTTCTTGAGTCTATGAAGTATGTTGGAACACTTGGTTTCCAAGGTGATGATAGTGCAATAGCAAATACGTTTCGCTCATTCTATCAAGGTGAGGGTGTTCTTGATACTGCTACTAAGTTTGACCCTAGTGTAGGGCCAAAACGTGCAATTACATCTGACAAAGGTGGTATTGTTGGTGGAAGTATAAACTTTCTAGGTAAAGCCGTAACGCTATCAGGGCGTACACTTACAGCTGAAGATGAGTTCTTTAAGCAACTAATATTCCGTTCACGTCTAAAATCTATGGTTACAGCGCAAGCGCGAAGGATGGATGGAGATGAATTGAACGCTCTTGGATATAAAACCAAGGATGAATATATCAGTGGTGAAGTAGGCAAGGCTATCAATACAAAAGAAAACCTAGCTGAAAAATGGGAGAAAATGGTCAAAGAAGGTAAGGTGTTAGATGATGAAGCGTCAAAAGCTGAATTTATTAGACAAAATACTGGGTCATATAATCATACAAGTGAAACAGCACTCAAAGCACTTGATGAGGCTCGTGAGACAACATTCACTACACCTCTTAGAAGTGGCACGTTCACTGCACAACTACAGCAGGTCGTTAATAAATTCCCTGCATTACGGCAGGTTATGCCTTTTATCCAAACTCCAACGAACATTCTAAGGGTATCATTTGAACGGTTACCTATTTTAAACTTTGCTATGAAACGTCAGCGTGAACTTATTAGAAACGGTACACCTGATGAAAAAGCAATGATTTGGGGCAATCTTACTTTAGGTGCTGGATTTACTGCATATGCAATGAATTTAGCCATGAATGGTAAGATTACTGGAGGTGGCCCATCTTATACGACTGACACAAATGAAGCAAAGCTATGGAATGCATCACCTGATTGGCATCCTTATTCAATCAATGTTGGTACAAACGAAAGCCCAGAGTGGCTTGAGCTAAAGCGATTAGACCCACATGGAATGGTCTTTGGTATCGTAGGTGATATTTATGAGATGATTGAGCATATGGATGAACCTGATGCAGAGCTAACTGATTTAGTTGGTATGGTAGCAGGGGCATTTGCCAACAACGTCATGTCTAAAACATATATGATGTCGTTGAATGATACGATGAAACTGCTTGATGGTAATACATCAGGAAAGAAAGTTGCTAATACATTGGAATATAGGCTTGCTTCAGCAATACCTTATTCAAGTTTGTCATATGAAATGAACAAGAACCTTAATGGGCAAATGACGGAACTGCGTACATTTACTGACAAGGTTAAATCAAGAATATATGGCATGGATGCATCAGCTGTTAAGCATGATTGGCTAACAGGTGAAGCGATAGATTTGCCACAGTATAAACTTGGGTTCATCAGGCAGAAGAAATTGGATGCAGAACAACACGTAGCAGCAGACGTATATACGGAGCTACGCAAGTTAAGTCATCCATTTGTAGGGCCGCAGAAAACCATCGGTGACGTACAGCTATCTGCAAAACAATATCAAAGATTCAATGAGTTAGTAGGTTCAATTAATGTATCAGGTCGCAAAAATCTAATACAAACCTTAGATAAACAAATTAAATCAAAGCGATATGCGCGGTTAGCGGATATGGCAGAAATTAATCAAACTCGTTCTTCAGATGATGGGCGTGTAAAGCATTTGAATGTTTATATTCAACTCGCAAAACGTAAAGCAAAGTACCAGTTGTTTAGGGAATATCCTGAACTTCAAAAGGCTGTTGCTCTTAACAGACGTTCCAGAAGCCTATCTAAGGCAGGTCGACAATCTGACCCCTTAATAACTTCAATATCTGATTAAACTATTTACCCCGCTTCGGCGGGGCTTTTTCTAACATAGGAGATATGGATGGCATCCATTGTAAACTATGTCGCTGACGGGTCGACAAACCAGTTCCAAATCCCGTTCACATATATAAATCAAGCAGACGTAGTTGTAACCGTAAATGGAGCAACTCCAACTTTTACATTTTTGAATTCAACAACGATTAATATAGCCGCAACACCAGCATCTGGTGCTAAAGTTATTATTAAGCGTGTAACACCATTGAATGCTCTTGTAGATTTCACTGACGGTTCAACACTATTTGAAGCTGACTTGGACTTGGCTCACCAGCAAAATAGACTTATTGCTGAGGAAAGTAGGGATAGAGCAGATAGTGCTATCGCCACAATCAACGCAAATATTGATGATGTTAATACTGTGGCAGGTATTGCGGCTAATGTAACAACGGTTGCTGGCAATACTAATAATGTAAATTCAGTAGCAACTAACATGGCTGAAGTGCTGACTGCAGATACAAACGCTGCAACTGCAACGACTAAAGCGGCTGAAGCAGTTGTCTCTGCTAATACAGCCACAGCACAAGCAACAATATCAACAACTAAGGCTAGTGAAAGTTCTGCAAGTGCAGCAGCTTCATTAGCATCTAAAAATGCTGCGGCAACCTCAGAAACTAATGCAAGTACATCGGAAACTAATGCTTCAAACAGTGCTACAGCTTCTGCAAATAGTGCATCGGCAAGTTCTTCAAGTGCTTCAGGTGCGAGTGGAAGTGCTACAACTGCAACCACAAAAGCAGCAGAAGCCTTAACTTCAGCAAATAATTCAGCAACGAGTGCAACAAATAGTGCAAACTCTGCAACTACAGCTACAACAAAAGCATCTGAGGCATCAGCATCGCAAAGTGCAGCGGCTACCTCTGAGACAAATGCTTTAAGTTCAAAGAATGCTGCAGCTACATCAGCAACTAATGCGGCAACTTCAGAAACAAATGCTGCAACAAGTGAAACAAATGCAGCTACAAGTGCATCAACGGCTACAACAAAGGCAAGTGAGGCATCTACTTCATCTGCAACTGCAACCACAAAAGCTACTGAAAGTGCAACAAGTGCAACTGCCAGTGCTAATAGTGCCACTGCTTCAGCTAACTCTGCATCCACTGCTACAACTAAAGCAAGCGAAGCATCTGCAAGTGCGGCTACAGCATTGTCTCACAAGAACGATGCTCAGACAGCAAAAACTGCATCAGAAACTGCAGAAACCAATGCAGAAACTGCAGAGACAAATGCAGGGGCAAGTGCAACAGCTGCATCAAATTCAGCTTCAAGTGCCTCAACTTCAGCATCAACTGCTACAACTAAAGCAACTGAAGCCTCTAATTCAGCTACAACTGCAACAACAAAAGCATCTGAAGCGGCTACATCTGCAACTAATGCAAGTACATCTGCATCTACAGCTACTACAAAAGCAAATGAAGCAAGTACATCTGCAACCAATGCGGCTACTTCAGCCACATCAGCGCAAGCCTCAAAGGATGCGGCTTTAGCTGCATTAGATTCATTTGACGATAGGTATTTAGGACAGAAGAGCGCAGATGTAACTGTTGATAATGATGGTGACAGTCTGATTTCTGGTGCATTGTACTATAACACTACCGACGACATCATGAAGGTTTATGATGGTAGCCTATGGGTTGCCGCGTATGCTTCATTGTCTGGTGCTATGTTTGGTGCAAATAACCTATCTGATGTTGCATCTACAAGTGGTGCAGTAGCTAATCTAGGTCTAGTAATAGGTACTAACGTACAAGCATTCTCAGCTATTCTTGCGAATACTACAGCATCTTATACGACTGCAGAAGAAAGTAAATTGGCTGGAATTGAAGCTGGTGCTACTGCAGACCAAACAAATGCAGAAATACGTGCAGCTGTAGAAGCGGCTAGTGACTCTAATGTATTTACTGATGCTGACCATACTAAACTTAACGGAATAGAAGCCAGTGCTAAAGATGACCAAACAATTACTGCAGGTTCTGGATTGTCAGGTGGTGGTACTGGTGATGTAACATTAAACCATGCTGATACAAGTAGTGTTAGCAATAGTGATAATAGTGGAAATACATTTATCCAAGATATTACCTTTGATACATACGGGCATGTTCAATCAGTAGGAACAGGCACTGTGTCAGTTGGTAATGGCACACTAACAGTACAAGGTACTGGTGCATTAGGTGGGTCAGGCACTTTTACAGCTAACCAAAGTGGAAACACTACAATTAGTATTAGCCATGATGATACATCAAATCAGAGTTCTTCAAACAACTCTGGCAGAACATATATCCAAGACGTAACACTTGATGCATATGGACACGTCACTGGTTTAGCGACAGCTACAGAAACAGTCGTAAATACTGACACAACCTATTCTGTGGGTGATGGGGGCTTAACTCAAAAGAACTTCACTACTACTCTTAAATCTAAGTTAGACGGTATAGCAACATCAGCTAATAACTACTCACACCCAACAGGCAATGGTAATAACCATATCCCTAGCGGTGGGGCATCTGGACAAATACTTGGGTATTCATCTGCTGGTACAGCTCAATGGACAACTGCTGGCGGTGGCTTACCCGACCCTGTAAATTGGGGTAGCCCTCAACATAACTTTACTTCTGGTTCTTCTTGGAGTGTACCTAGCTCTATAGGCGACGATGACTTTGTAACATTTTACCTTGTAGGCGGCGGTGGAGGCGGTGGTCGTGATGGTGCTAATGCTGGTGGTGGTACTGGCGGTGCGGCGGTCATTTTTAATATTAAAAAGAAACATTTACCTAGCAGTATTACTTACAGTATAGGAAGCGGTGGCTATGAATATACGGATGGTGGAAATAGCGAAATAACTATATCGGGTAGAACATATCGTGCAAGAGGTGGTGAACGTGGCACTAGCAGTCAAACTAGAAATCAGCGTGAAGGCGATTTTGACAATATGATAAGCTCTGGTGATATGAACCTTATAGGACCAGCCGCCGCAGTAGTAAATGGCGGTGCTTTTTACTATACTCACGATGGCTATGGGTACAACTATTCTTATATAAATCGCCACACTGGAGTTAATCAAAATAACAGTGTCTTTGGAGGAGCTTCTGGCGGCTCTAGGATTAGTAGCGTAACGCGAAATAGCGGTACTTCTACATATGGCGGTAATGGCGGTGCTAATGGTGGCACAGGTACAGGGGCAAATGGAAGTGTACCCGGTGGTGGAGGTGGAGGTAGCCACAACCCCGGTGGAAGCTCATCTTACGGCGGTAGCGGTAGCCTTAGAATTTATTATTAATACATATGTAAGGATTTAAAATGAGTGATGAACAAACGCGACGAGCGACAATAGATATGAAAAGAGAAAGAGCTATTACTCTTGCGGAAACAGACCATTGGTGTTTGTCTGACCGCACACCAACTGCTGAACAACTTGCCTACAGGCAAGCTATAAGAGATATGCCAACAACTATTTCATCTTACCCTTTTTTAGATAGTAGCGAATGGCCTACTAAACCTAATTGATGGAACAAAGTGAAGGTTGGCACATTTCCAGAAGTGTCCCCGCAACCCTTCTTTTAGGTCTTATCACACAAGCTGGAGCAATAATTTATATAGTTTCTATGATGATGGCAGATATAGAAAAGAACCAGCAAGACATCGTTGAATTTAATCAGCGAGTTTCAAAAGTAGAACAGTTAGTACAGACACAAGCTATCGCAATGGCACGTATAGATGTTAATATTGAACATATACGAACTGCTGTTGAAAAGATGGCAGATTGATTAGGCTTGGCCTAGCACTGACATCCTTATTACTCACAGCATGTATCCCCGAAATTAGAGTTGATACTCCGATAGCTTTCCCATCGAGCTGTCCAATGGGAGATACTGTCTGTGAACGTAATCTAAACGCTCAAACCCTTGCCTACATTGGTTATCCAGAAGCAGCCAAGAGGTTGATGTGTGAAGATTATAAAATACAAAAAGTAATGGATGAAGAATGTGTAGATACCTCTTTTACACCTTTATATTAATACTGCTCGGAAACGGTGCGTATGCAAATGATATAAACGGTGATTTCAGCAATAATTACCAAGATAGCAATGTTGATTCTGGTAATGCCTCAACAACCAATAATTATAACGCAGCTGGAGCAGCTAGTGCTTCACCAGTTATGTCAGCAATTTCACCCACAATGATGGGTGGAGGCGGCAACGATAGCTGCCTATTACCCACTACCTCTGGAATACAGCTAACAATGTTTGGGTTTTCACAAGGTACAATGCAACAAGACGAACATTGTAACCGTAGAAAGAACGCAAGATTACTTGGCGCACCACAGCAAGTAGGTGGATTAGGATTACAAGTGAGTGCCATATCGGTTCTCTGTAGTTCACCTGCCACTCCAAAATCTGAAAAAAACTCAGGCCAGAGTGTATTTAAAAGCATGATGCTTGCCTCAACACCTTGTCCAATAATGGACGTTGTGACGGGTAAAATACTTATGGGCAAAGACGCAATAGATAAATATAGACAGCATCCCCAAATCTACATCGTTGGATATGAAACTGACAAAGAGTTTTGGGATACTCTTTTACGAATTGGAGAAGATTTAAGTAATGAAGAAAATAAAGCAAAAGTTGCTTCTAACAGTAGGGACACTCGCTCTATTAGTGAGCGGTTCAGGACTACTCGCAGAGTCACCACCACCACCCGACTACAGCCAGACGGGCGCACAAAAGATAACGGAACTGAAGGGAACGATTGACATAATTAATAATCGTTTGCTTGCAAGTGGACAGCTGACAAATGGTGCAGTTGGATATGCTACAGTTGGACGTATTATAATCGATGATGCCCTAGAAGGTGGTAAGATAACTGATGCGCAGTTTGTAGCTTACAAAGCTGCATTAGATAAAGTTATCGCACACGATTACGCTACAGCACAAAACGCTACTCAGCTGTTTACCCAAGAGCATACTGCATCGATGACACAACTGACCCTAGCAATAGACTTATTAAGTAGTGCTACATCAGTTCTAGCTACAGCGACATCAGTAGCTACAATAGCTGCAGAGGCAGATACAAAGCCAGAGCAGGTTGCACTACAGGATATGCTTCAAACAGATGAGTATTCTATTCAAGCATCAGAAGTAGCTACATATAATAATGCTTTGGACAGTGTAGAGAATTATGCTCAAAAAGCTGGTGCATTCATGGCTGCAGCAAACAATTCAGATTTAACAGCATCTATTGATGCATATACCGCTACCAATAATTTGGTCGCTGGGAATTATACTGCAATCACTTATACGCAAGCAGCTGATGAATTTATCATTACATGGGCAGATGCTGGAACTGGTTGGTCAGGATATTTAACGGATGACATGAAGGATGCCACTGCAATTTATGGTGCAAATACATATATGCAGCAACACGGCACACCCATAAAGGACATGTAAATGGAAGACACTGAACTTAAAGTTGGGCGTTTTTCATTCAAAGGGTGGTACATAGCTGCTGCCCTTCCAATCTTATCAGCAATTAGCGGTACGATTTATTATGGATATGACACCCTAAACCGCTTCTACGCTGTAGAGGAGGGTATAGATTTAGTTGTTTCAGAATCTGACATATTTAATGTGAGAGCAGCTGACTTCAACTCAAGAATTCAAACTTTAGAACAGGCGGTAACAGATAATGATGTTAGAGGTCTTAATACACGTTTATCAACGATTTCTACACAGATGCAGACAATTCTGGAACAGCAGAAGGCACTTCTGGAACTGCGTAGTATGGTTGAAAAATCAAGCACTATCACTGACCAAATCGGTGATAAATTGGATACGTTCCAAGTGGAAATAGATGACATTTGGAAGGCTTATGATTCATTAGCCGAAAATCCACTAAAATAATAAGGATACAATATGCTACAAGCATTGATTGGCCCAGTCGCTGGGCTTCTGGATAAAGTTGTGCCTGACAAAGATGTAGCTGCAAAACTCGCTCATGAGATAGCAACTATGTCTGAAAAACACGCACAACAATTATCAATAGCACAGCTGGCAGTGAACAAAGAGGAAGCCAAGGGAAATTGGTTTCAATCTTCTTGGAGGCCAGCAGTTGCATGGGTTTGCGTAGTAGGCATGGCAATTAACTTCTTAGTTAGCCCGCTTTTATCACCACTAGGCGTAGTCGTCCCACAAGCTGACACATCAGTCATGATGCCAGTGCTTATGGGTATGCTCGGACTTGGTGGTCTACGTTCATTCGAGAAAACAAAGGGTGTTACTAAATGAGAGAAAATTTTAACAAATGCCTAGAAATGGTACTTGTCCACGAAGGTGGCTATGTGAACAACAAAAACGACAGGGGTGGTATGACCAACCTTGGCGTTACTAGAAGAGTATATGAAGATTGGGTTGACCGACCTGTATCTGAACAAGAGATGCGTGACCTCACACCAGAGGATGTCGCTCCAATATATAGAAAAAATTACGCTGATAGAATTCACTTTGATTCACTTCCATCTGGCCTTGATTGGGCCTGTCTGGATTGGGCTATTAATTCTGGAGCGAGTAGACCTGCAAAAGCTATACAACGTGCAGTTGGTGCAACAGCAGATGGTGTCATTGGGCCAAAGACCTTGCAGCTCGTAGCTGAAAAAGACCCTAAGTTTATAATCGATTACGTTTATACTGTTAGGCAAGCATTCTATAAAGGCTTAGATGATTTTAAGCATTTCGGTAGAGGTTGGTCACGACGAAACAAAGAAACATTACATCAAGCCATGGAAATGGCTGAAGAGGGGGCGTGATGACTGATACTGATATGATGGCTCTTCTTCATAAAACATTAGCTGAGAACTTACTGCTGCGTGTCAAAGACCCAGATGCAAAGTCAGCTGACCTTAATGTTGCAAGACAATTTTTAAAAGATAACGGAATAGATGCACTTCCAGCAGAGGGTTCACCATTGAGTGAACTCGTAGGTACGCTTCCTGATTTCAGTGATGCAGCCTTTGATGTGAGTGAACTCAAGGTTAATTAATGTTTAAAGCAAAAACCTCGCTGGGCTTGCCCATAAAGCAAGACCCACTTTCAGATTTTCGTAAATTCTTATTCGTAATATGGAAGCACCTTAATCTACCAGACCCAACAGTGGTTCAGTATGACATCGCAAGAAAACTACAGCATGGTGAGAAACGTATGATTATCCAAGCCTTTCGAGGTGTAGGTAAGTCGTGGATTACCTCTGCTTATGTTGTGTGGCTGCTATATATGAACCCACAATTAAATATATTGGTGGTTTCTGCATCTAAATCACGCTCAGATGACTTTACTACATTCACGCTGCGTTTGATTAACGAAATGGATATTTTAGCACATTTGAGGCCAAAGACAGACCAAAGACAGTCCAAGATTAGCTTTGATGTTGCACCTGCTGCAGCGTCTCACGCACCATCAGTTAAGTCTGTAGGAATTAGTGGGCAACTTGCAGGTTCTCGCGCAGATGTCATTGTTGCAGACGATATTGAAGTCCCAAATAACTCAATGACACAAGGCATGAGGGATAAACTATCAGAGGCTGTTAAGGAATTTGACGCTATCTTGAAGCCAGATGGACGTATTATCTATCTTGGCACACCTCAAAACCAAGAAAGCCTATATAATAAACTACCTGACCGTGGTTACACAGTAAGTATATGGCCCGCTCGTTACCCAAATCAGGAACAATCTATAGGTTATGGCACTAAGTTAGCCCCTATGATTACCAATAAGCTGCAAGCTGATAGTGATTTAATTGGTGACCCAACAGACCCTAACCGCTTTTCTGACTTTGATTTGTTAGAACGTGAAGCATCCTATGGACGCTCTGGGTTTGCGCTGCAGTTTATGCTCGATACAAGGCTATCAGATGCAGAACGCTATCCACTCAAGGTTTCAGACCTCGTTATTATGGATATACCAGTGCATGAAGCCCCTGAGAAAGTCGTTTGGTCATCAGACCCACAGCATATTGTGGAAGAATTACCCAATGTTGCTTTCAACGGCGACCACTATCACAAGCCTATGTTTATGTCGGAAGACTTCATTGAATATACAGGCTCTGTGATGTCCATAGACCCCTCTGGGCGGGGTAAAGATGAGACGGGGTATGCAGTCATAAAGATGCTCAATGGCTACCTATACGTGCGTAGATGCGGAGGTGTAGCAGGTGGGTACTCTCAGGAGGCTTTAGAGAAACTTGCAGTCATCGCAAAGGAAGAAATGGTTAATGAGATAATCGTCGAAAGTAACTTTGGTGATGGTATGTTTAACCAATTGTTTATGCCTGTATTGACTAAGGTATACCCAGTAACACTATCTGAGGTTAGACATAACACACAGAAGGAACGCAGGATTATTGACGTTCTTGAACCTGTAATGAACCAACACAGACTGGTAGTAGACAAGAAGGTTATCAAGAAAGATTTTGATAGCTGCCAACATCTGCCACCAGAGCAAGCCTTACGTTATCAGCTGATGTATCAATTAACACGCATCACGGCTGACAGAGGCGCATTGACCAATGATGACCGCTTAGATGCATTAGCAATGGCCTGTCAGTATTGGGTAGATGCAATGGCTCAGGACGTAGAGCAGCGCATGTCTATCCGTAAGGAAGAACTTATGATGGCAGAGGTCAGCAGAATGAAAGACCAAGCAAACATGGGGTTAGCTGTTATCTCAGGACATCAGGCTCATACTAAAAGTTTACGATGGTAAATTCTTTCCTCTCCTTATTTATATGACCAATTTTAAAGGTTGCACTAAAAGGGAGAGGGAAAGACCAAATAAGTCTCTATAGGTGACCTGATTGTCTATTTTAATTATAAGACTGAGGAGGAGATATATTTAAGTCAGACCTATAGGTAGCAATAATTTAGAAGTAAAAATCTGAAGTGCTTACGATAGAAGTCTCACAGAAAAATTCCCCCTATAGCCTTACCGTTTTCAGCGTCTGGTGGGCTTATTTACCGTCATATTTACCGTTAAGGATACCTAGGGCTATATAAAATAGGGGTACGGGGGGTATATGCAACAGTTTCTACAACTGTTACCAGCCATATTTTCATCAATGTTCATGTTTTGTTCGAAATCTAGGCGAATCTTTTGCTCGTCTGTCTCTCCTCTATCGTTTTCGAAACACAACTGAATACATTATCATATAACCAATAAAACATAGGGTTAACACATAGAATACCCATAGTCTTGACATCTATTCATTAATGTATATAAATCAAAACTGCGGCGATGTTGCCGTGAGATAACAGAAAGATAACAATATGGGTTACATGAAGAACCAAATGGTTGCAGAACATGAACTGGAGTTTTTCCTAGAGTCAGCCAAGGCAGGGACGCTAGAAGAATACTATCCAAATGAACATGGTAAGCGCAGCACACGAGAAATGCTTATTGATACTCGTGGCAACACTGAAGAGACATCTGGCACTGTCTACGAATTAGATGGGGTGCAGGTATTTGTACCAGACCATGTATTCTTACTTACGCAGCCAATTATTGAACCGTTAGGCACTGAGTATAACTCTGTAGCTTGCTTTAATAATAACTAATTCTATTCACTTTTAACTCGAAATTAATACTAAAGGATATTCATAAATATGGACATACAATCGACACAATTATCTAACTTAGAAGAGGGTACATACTTCCGTACTTCTCAAAGTGGTAACTTTTATTGCTTGCAGGGTTACTACAAGCCAACCCGCAAGATGAACGTCACTTCAGCTACTGGAGACATCTTCCAAATGCGTCCAAAGAAAAAAGTGTTTGCTGTTCCA
>Ga0208134_1000747_pt1 | contig 20939 bp, 20 predicted proteins | sample VirMetDEL_Mar_31_FD_184515 | JGI IMG/M metagenome (GOLD analysis project Ga0208134, IMG submission 184515) | Aqueous microbial communities from the Delaware River and Bay under freshwater to marine salinity gradient to study organic matter... | ecosystem: Environmental > Aquatic > Marine >... | reverse complement strand
GAAGTCCTAAAGGGTAAGAAGATTGATCTATTGGTTGCAGGATTTCCATGCCAGAGCTATTCGGTTGCAGGTTTGCGGAAGTTCCAAGAAGACCCAAGAGATATGTCTAAGGTTTTACTTGATGCTATCAAGACACTAGATGTGGATAAGATATTGATTGAGAATGTTGCATCAATGCCAAAGGTTTGGAAAGACTACTTCACTGAGATGTTTCAGCGTGTATTCCCAGATGTTGTATGTCATGAGATAAACAGCGCAGTAGTATCTGCTCAATCAAGAAAGAGATTGTATTGGACAAACATTGACTTTGATTTACTGACAGATAAAGAAATAGTGATGGACAATATTCTTGAAGATGGTGCTATATCTGATCGGGATAAGTCGTTGTGTATTGATGCCAACTATTTCAAAGGCGGTAGTATGCAGATGTACTATGGCAAGTCCAAGCGTCAGATAGCGTATGTTGATGAACCCACAAAAGGTTGCAAGCAAGTCGGTGTGGCAGACATGAAAGGCTATGACATCATTCGCAGAGTATACAGTCGCTATGGCAAAGCACCATCGTTAACCACTATGCAAGGCGGTCACAGAGAACCAAAGGTCGAGTGCGGTAGGATTATCAATCGTAAGATCAACCCTAAGACTGGCAAGAGAGATGACTACAACCCAGACATCCAGTCAGAGTCACGAGTAGAGTTGCGGTCAGACAGCAAGACCAATACACTATCCACAGTACAGAAAGATAATGTGGTGGTGCGTAATTGGGAGAACGTCAACCCAGAGCAGTACTATTGGAGAGCATTGACTCCTCTTGAGTGTGAGAGGTTGCAGACTGTACCAGATGGGTACACTCAGTATGGTGACTTTGGTGGAGAACAGTTTGATAAAGATGGTAACCTTATTCGTTACACGACAAAGCCACTCAGTAAGTCACAGCGGTACAAGATGCTTGGCAATGGATTTACTGTAGATGTAATAGCGCATATACTGAAAGGAGAAAGCTATGACAAGACAAGTTAAGTGGGCAATACTCTTCACACCCTTTGAGGAAGAGGATACTGAGTATGTGAAGGAAGGCTGTGGTTCTATGTGGACGCAGAGTAGTCCAGTAAAGGTGTTCGACACTTATGAAGACGCACAGAAAGAATGTGCCAAGTGGAACACAGGCGAGATAGTAAGGTGGATAGGAGAGCAGTATGAATGAAGAAGAACAGCAAGAGGAACATAGTTGCGATGACAACGCAATCTATTATGAGTTTACTGAAGATGATCACAGATATCATGGCTATGAGTGTGGTGTCTGTGGTAAATTATTACAAACAGGATAGGAGAATATAAATGAAAGCATATCATAACAAAGGCTTTGGCATGGCATTTTTTGTAGTGTTCTTGCTACTCATACCTCTGCCCATACTAGGACTGTGGGCAGTCGATGGACAGGATTGGGTGGACAGATTTACTACCAAGTATTTCTCGCCTTGGCAGTCAGAGTGTTGGGAAACAGCCAAGCATGAACGAGTGTGCAAGGGCGATAACAACTGTAAATTTTTGAGGAACTTTTGTGATGAATGAGGGACACGCTTTATTTTTGTTAATGATATGTGGAGTGGTGGCAACATTAGCACTTAACATGGTGGTACAAGGATTTATTGGATGAAAAAAAGAATTAAAGGTCAGCTAACAAAAGAGAAGAAAAAGGCAAGAGATTATTTTCAAGATCTTTTAGTGGCGGTAATAGTAATTTTTATTGTGGGCGGTATGCTCTTGTATGCTCACTTTGATATTGTATCCATAGTGGAGGGATAAAATGGAAGAAGAAATAATAGTAGACGATTACTTTGATGATATGGTAGATGATTCGGAGTTAGATAGACTTAAATCTATATCAGATGAATTAAAAAAGGAGTTAGAAGAATGATACTTGAAACAGCGTTGATGTGTATGGCTTTCAATATCTACCATGAAGCAAACAATCAGTCTATGCTTGGACAGTTGGCAGTCGGTCAAGTAGTCATGAATAGAGTAGCGGATGATCGTTTTCCTGACACAGTATGCGAGGTAGTCAAACAAGCGGTGACGTATAAAGGTACAAACAAACCAGTTATACACAAATGTCAGTTCTCTTGGTACTGCGATGGTAAAAAGGACGAGCCAAACTACAATAGCAAATCGTGGTCAAAAGCATTGAAGTATGCAGTAATAGTGTTGGGCGGTGATATAACGCTTGATGTTACAAGTGGTGCGACTCATTATCATGCAACGTATGTACGTCCTGCATGGGCAAAGACAAAGACCCGAACCACTAGGATTGACCGACATATATTCTACAGATGGGAAAAATAAACTTTACTTTAGGAGACTTTTATGAGACTATTAGCAGGATTATTACTTGATGGAGTGGCGGTATTTGTAATGATATGGGTGTGTATTCATGTATTCTAATATAAAACAGATAAAGACAGTTGGGGATATGGTGCAGTATTATCTGCACAGCCCCCAGTTTTTGGCTCTCAGACCGCGTTCACAGAAGGATTACGAGTATACCCTCACAAAAGCGTTACAGACCTCTGTGAGCCTTTCTAAGCGGTTTGAGAGCATACGGATTTCAAAGGTATCAGTAGCAGATTGTAAGATTATTTATCAAGAGTGGTTGCAGAGAGGTAAAAGAATGGCAAACAATACAGCAACTATACTTTCTGTGGTGTTTAATATGGCAGAGGAGTTGGAACTTCTGGCAAGCAACCCTATGAGAAGGGTAAAGAAGGCAAAACAAGATGTAAGGCGAGTGATGTGGTCACGCGATCAGGTAAAATTATTCCTTGACACAGCATATGGCGAGTACAAGTGGCGCAGTATAGGTCTTATTGTACATATGGCTTACGAATTTGCTCAAAGGGTCGGTGATATGCGCCTTTTAGAGTGGAAAAGCGTTGACTTTGATGGTGCAAGGCTTGATTTGGTACAGTCTAAGCGTAGGGCAGAGGTACATATACCCATAAACCCTAAGTTATTGGCTATGTTACGGACACAGCATGACGATTTTGGATTTCAAGACTATGTTGCACCTAATATAAGACCTATCAATGGACATCACAAGCCGTACAATGAGTTTGATATATCTATTCTGGTCAATGAGGTCAAAGCACAAGCTAACCTACCCAAAGAGTTGACTGCTATGGATATGCGTAGGACAGCTATTACAGAGATGGTTGAAGCAGGTGTGGACACCACTCAAATTATGTCTGTGTCTGGACACAACTCACCGCAGTCAATGCGTCCTTACATCAAGCATACATTTAGGTCAGCTAACAACGCTTTAGCTAGAAGGGAGTCATACAAAGATGAAGTTTCTTGAGGAGCTAGACTTAGAAGAGGGTAAGACGTTGACTATCGACTGCCCTGTTTGTAAAGGCAAGAAAAAATTCACAGCGACTAGGGTGGATGATATGATATTGTACAACTGTTATAGAAATAGCTGTACTGTAAAAGGTGTAAAGAAAGTTGGTAGAACTGTAGAAGGTATTAGGAAGAAGATGAATGGACAATCTGTAGTGAAAAGAGTATCAGAGTTCGCAGTACCTGAGTATTTCTCTAATGACCTAATAGATTGTGATGAATTTATTATGCAATGGCGGTTAGAAAATATACAGTTATTTCATGATGTTAAAAACGATAGGGTCGTATTCCCTATTATGAGTAGAGGTAAGATTATTGACGCTATAGGTAGATCTTTAAATCCTAAGTCCCTTCCTAAATGGTATAAGTATGGTAACAACATGTCGTACTATGCTTATAGGGGGGATGGTGTAGACAGAAAGGTAGCAGTAGTGGTAGAAGATGTTTTATCCGCTATAGCTGTGGGCAGTCACTTTCCAGTTATAGGGTTTGGTTTGTTAGGTACAGCATTACAGCAGGAGCATTTATATATTCTTTCTAGGTTCGATAGGGTCGTAGTCGCCCTTGATCCTGATGCGTCCAAGAAGTCTTTGGAACACGCAAAGGAGCTAAGTAACTACGTAGAAGAAACAAAGGTTTTAAGATTAGTAGACGATCTAAAGTATAAAAACCTTGAAGATTTTAACAAACTAAAGGAGCTATTAGATGGTTAAACATTGTATGGACTGTGGAGTAGAGCTAGACCCTGCTAAAAACTGGTACAAATCGTATCATCGTGCTAGTCATTATAGGTGTAAGAAGTGTGGTACTGTTAATCAAAGACAATTCAGTCGTAAAAACTGTGCTAAAAACAATAAACTACAAATGTACGTTAATGGTAAGTACATATCCATAAAACATCCCTTGCACAAACCGGGGAAATACAAAACTTTTAACGATGCCGCTTTTTCTTCCTTGATTAATTATGTGAAGTGTGTTAAGGGTGAGGTATATATTGTTAGTAACCCTGCATGGAAGGACTGGTACAAGATAGGTAAGGCTGTCGATTCTACAGATAGATGTAATCAGTATCAAACAAGTAGTCCTCATAGAGACTACAAGTTGGTATCAAGTATTAGTGTATCTAATAGAGGTATTGGAGAGAAGATAGCACATACTTTGGCAGAGGGTATGAGTAGGGAGAGAAGTAACGAGTGGTTTCGTATAGAGAATCTAGAGAAAGAGGACTTTGACAAGTTCTTAAGTTTGGTAAAGTCACTTACAGAGGAGAAGATAAATGGTGGAGTTAGCACTAATAAGAAGTCTGCTAGATAAAGACTTCTACGGAGATCACAAGGGTACACGTTGCCCTGATGAATTGTTTAGTAAAGATATACGTAAGATAAAGAAGACAGTGGACTTTGCCATGCAGAACTATGGTAAGGACAGCATCACTGTTCGTGAGTTAGAGAGTTTATTCTTTGCCCACAACAGCACACTTACGACATCCTCTAAGCAAGTATTCAAAGAGTTGTTTTCTAAATTAGAGAGAGAGCAAGCTATGGATAAGGAGATAGCTAAGGATGTGCTGTCTAAGTTGTTTCAGCAATTCGTGGGAGAGAAGATAGCCAATATAGGGTTTGACTATGTTAATGGTGAAGGTGCTACGCTTGAGCCACTGCGTAAGATCATAAGCGATCATCAAGACAACTTCCTTCCCAACTTCAAGATAGACTGGGATGACATTAGTTTTGACAACATACTAGAGCAAGCTAATCAAAAGTCTAAGTGGAAGTTTAATATACCCTCTCTTGCTAAGAGACTGCAGGGCATAAGCGGTGGTCAGCTTATCATAGTGGGTGCAAGACCTAACACTGGTAAGACAAGCTTTCACGCTAGTATCATTGCATCAAGAGGTGGCTTTATAGATCAAGGTGCTAAGTGTAGGGTCTTGTGTAATGAAGAACCGTACTATAGGGTCGCCTCTCGTTACCTCTGTAATAGAGCAGAGCTATCTCTTGCAGAGATTGGTAGTGGTAGAGCTAATCATGCTTTAGCTATGGAGCGATACAATAGGATCAGGAACAACGTAAAGATCAAGGATGTTACTGGTAAGAAGATGGATTGGGTTGAGAACATGATTAAAGTAGAAAGACCCGACATTGTAGTGTTAGATATGGGGGACAAGTTTGCTAATAGAACTGGAGAAAGGATGGACTTGTACCTAAAAGAGGCTGCAATTCACGCGAGAAACATCGCAAAAGAGTACGACTGTGCTATAATCTGGATGTCTCAGCTATCTGCTGAGGCAGAAGGTAAGGTCAATGTAGATCAATCTATGCTTGAGGGCAGTAAGACTGGTAAGGCAGCAGAAGCGGATTTGATGTTGTTACTTAGTAAGAATCCAAGTGTAGAGGGTCAAGAGGAGAATGATACACAGCGACACATCATTATAGCAAAGAACAAGATAAACGGATGGCATGGAAAGATCCATGTTGAGTTAGATGTAGAGAGAGGTAGATATACTGCATGAAGATTATACTAGACGTAGAGAACACAACGACAAAGAGGGATGGCAAGCTACACCTTGACCCTTTTGAACCTGACAATTCTTTGACACTTGTGGGTGTGCAGGACTGGATGGAAGACGAGTCAAGTGTTTTTGTGTTTGACCATAAAGAAAGAGTCATAACGGACGATGATGCAGACAAAAGATTACAAAGAGTACTTGACAACACCACTTTACTTATAGGTCACAACCTACAATACGACTTACAATGGCTCTGGGAGTGTGGTTTTAAGTATGATGGTGAGATATTTGACACTATGCTAGGTGCTTACATACTACAGAAGGGTCAGAAAGGCTCTGTTAGCCTTGAAAACTGTGCTGATAGGTACAATTTAGAGATGAAGAAGTCGGATACACTAAAAGATTACTTTAGAAGAGGCTTTCAGACAAACGAAATACCTCTTGACGAGCTATCTGAGTACTTACGGCAGGATTTGGCGGTGACTAAGCAGTTGTACTGGAAGTTGATGGAGGAATATGACAAGGTTGAGTCAAAATCTCTTGTTACAGTGCGTGATGTGACCAACAAAGTGTGCAAGGCTCTTACAAAGATGTACATGAGAGGGATAGCCATAGACAGAAAGGCACTGGCAGAGGTTAAGCGAGACTTTGTTCAAGAGCTAAATGATATAGAGACTAGACTGCAGGAGCATGTCAAGCGACTGATGGGGGACACACCTATCAACCTCAACTCACCCGAACAAGTCAGTCAGGTTATCTTTTCTAGGATTGTCAAGAACAAAAGAGAGTGGGTGTTGGCTTTCGAAAATGTTATTGACAAAGATGACTTTCGCAAAACAGTCAAAGAAAACAGTAACTTAATGGTGAAAACTAAAGCAAGTATATGTGATGCGTGTAATGGTAAGGGTAAAGTATTTAAGACAAAGAAGGACGGAACACCATTTCTCAAGCCCAATCGTTGCCCCGAATGTGACACCAGAGGGTACAAACTTGCCAAGTCAAATCAAATGGCAGGGCTAGGTTTCTTCCCTTTGTCAAAAGACTGGGTTAGTTTCAATGGTTTTTCCACTAGTAAAGGCAACCTAGAGACATTAATAAACATAGCTAAGTCAAAGGGCATGACAGTTGCAGAGAACTTTTTGACGGATCTCAAGAGGCAGAGTGCGGTGTCTAGTTATCTATCCTCTTTTGTTGAGGGTATAGAGGCATACACAAAGCTAGATGGTAGGTTACATGTCTCCCTAACTCAGCATGTCACAGCCACAGGACGTTTCAGTGGACGCAATCCTAATATGCAGAATATGCCTAGAGGTGGTACGTTTCCTGTTAAGAAGGTGTTTGTCTCACGTTGGAACAATAATGAATTTGGTATGCAGGGTAAGATACTTGAGGCAGACTTTGCACAGCTAGAGTTTAGAGTTGCAGCATATTTGTCACAAGACAAAGTTGCTATGGAAGAGGTTAGCACTGGCTTTGATGTCCACTCGTACACCGCAAAGGTCATATCTGACGCAGGACAGAAGACAAGCAGACAAGATGCTAAGGCACATACGTTTGCTCCGCTGTACGGTGCTACTGGTTTTGGTAGGACTAAAGCTGAGGCAGAGTATTACACGCACTTCATGAGCAAGTATAAAGGAATAGCCAACTGGCACAAACGTCTAGGGCATCAAGCGTTGAATGATGGGTATGTGATGATACCCTCTGGCAGACAGTATGCTTTCCCCGATGTTGAGCGTAGAGCTAGTGGTTTACCCACACACTTTACTATGATAAAGAATTATCCAGTGCAGGGATTTGCTACTGGGGATATCGTCCCCATAGTATTTCTGGAGATAGACAAGAAGCTAGAAGATATGCAGTCTTGTCTTGTCAATACGGTGCATGACTCCGTTGTTATTGACGTACACCCTGCAGAAGAAGAGCAGGTTATTAAGATCATAAAAGATGTAAATGATAACCTAATTAGCATCATAAAAGACTACTATGATGTTACTATAAATGTACCAATGGTGCTTGAAGCTAAGATAGGAAATAATTGGCTTGACACCAAGGACGTTGTGTAGTATAGTCAACTGATTCGTTTTAAGGAGTTTATAAAAAACATGGAAAATAATTTATCAATTATCGGAACAAAAGAAAACCTTGCAGACATCATGGGCATGTCCAACACTGTTCCATCATCTCGCTCTGCTCTCGCAGAGATAAAGCAGGTACACCAAAACATTATGGGTACTAAAGAAGTTGATGGGGAAAAGATGGAAGTGGCTGTGATAAAAGCAGGGTCTTATTCGGTCAAGTTCCCTGACGAGACTGTGTATTACAGTGACAAGATAACCATTAGAACCTTTATGCAGAGGTTTCAGTGGGAAAGGTGGGATGATACCTTTACCAGACCTGACGGTGGCTCTGGAAGGATGCTCCGATCTGTCATGGGTAAGTCTCTCAGTGTGGACTTAAAGGATAACTATGGAGGCTTCAACTGCGGTAGACCTTCTGGTTATGTCAAAGACTTTTCGTCTTTGCCACAAGAAACGCAGGACATCATGAAAGGTACTAAACGGTACAGAATAGTGTTTGGACTGTGTACACTTGACAACGCTAAAGATGTTAGCGGTAAAACTGTTGATGTTAAAGAGTTCCCTTTCTTTATGCGTATTAAGAATCGGGATAGCATTAAAGCTATGACTGACATCTTTAATACGATACAACGGAATAACCGCTTTCCTATTCAGCACAATCTTAGTTTGTCTAGCGAATTAAAGAGTATACCTAGTGGTGCGACATACGCTGTCGTAAAGGCTTCTCTAGGTAGTGAAGTAGAGATTACTGCTGACGATCAAGAAACGCTGAATAGCTTTGTCGAGTGGGTTGAATCTATGAACTCAATCACTCTTTCTAAATGGGAAGAGAACAGAAGACCAGAGGAATTGTCTGAGGCTGACGAGGATATTGTGTCTTCTATTGTTGAGATTGAGGAAGAGTAGATGAACCATCCTGCAGAGTTGGCGATACACGAGTTTCTACAAAAGGTTTCTCTTGGTAAAGCCAAGATGAACAAGGCTAACCTCCACCACATAGCCAAAGATGTAGAGGACGCTCTGTCTCGCCAATTCTCAGGGGATAAGCGCAAGTTTAAACTTCGTATGTCTAATCTTGGACGTAAGAAGTGTCAGCTTTGGTTCGAAAAGAACCACCCTGAGAAAAGACAACCTGACTCCCCTTACTTTCTAATCAATATGATATTAGGAGATATTGTTGAGGCGGTATTCAAGGGGCTTCTTAGAGCTTCTAAAGTTAAGTTTGAAGACAGTAAGAAGGTCGTATTAAAAACAAAGAAGAAAGATATTGAGGGAAGTTATGACTTAGTTCTTAATGACAAAGTAGATGACGTTAAGTCTACATCGCCTTGGTCTTACGAAAACAAGTTTGTAGATTTCAACACATTAAAGAGTAAAGATAGCTTTGGTTACGTTGCACAGTTAGCAGGATATGCCAAGGCTAGGGGAGTGAAAGCAGGAGGTTGGTGGGCAGTTAATAAAGCCAACGGAAACTTCAAGTATGTAGATGCAGACGATCTCAACATGGATGAAGAGCTTAGAAAGATAGATGATACTATAGCCTACATTGAAGACGATGAACCTTTCGAAAGATGTTATGAGCCAGTAGAGGAAACATACTACGGTAAACTCAGTGGCAATACAAAGTTAGGTATAGAGTGTAGCTTATGCTCTTTTAGGGATGCTTGTTGGACAGACTTAAAAGTCCTACCATCTAAAGTTTCTAGGTCTGCAAATCCTCCCTTGATTAATTATGTAAAGGTTGCAAATGGCGAAACTAAAGTTAAAGAGCAAGTTCGAATATGATGTAGCTAAATGGCTAAGGTCAGTAAAGCAAAAGGTTAGATATGAAGAGATCAGAATTAAATACGCTGTTATGCGACATAGATACTACAAGCCTGACTTTATTCTTAACAATGGTATTATTATTGAAGCGAAAGGATGGTTGCGTCCAAGTGATAGAACAAAACATTTACTAATAAAAGCACAGTATCCTGATCTAGACATAAGGTTTTTGTTTCAAAACGCAAACAATCTTTTAAGAAAGGGATCTAAGACACGGTACTCTGATTGGTGTACTAAACATGGCTTTCTATATGCACATCAAGAGATACCAAAAGAATGGTTGACAGAACGTAAAAAGAGGATAAAACTATAGTCTCATGAAAAAATATATTAACAAAAATGACTATGCTCTAATTGTGCAACTAGATACAGACGATCATGGTAGGGCAACTGGTGAGAGTGTCTTTAGCTTATCATTTAATGATGACAATAAGTGGGACAAAGTAACGCACGATGGTGTCATTGATATGTTGACAGTTATGATGGAAGTTGTTAGAATGATGGAGATAGATCCAGAGTTCAGAGATGTGATGTCTAGCTTCTTAAGAAAGCACACACCGAAAGTTCCTAAGCTTGAGATCGTTGAAAGCAAAGACAATGTTATTAAACTAGATTGGAGCAACAAAGATGACAGATAAGATACATAATCCACCACACTACAACAAAGGCGGTATGGAGTGCATCGACTATATACGGCAACAATTAGGAGAAAACTTTAAGTACTACTGTGAAGGTAATGTACACAAGTATATACATAGATACGGTTACAAAGGACAACCAATTGAAGACTTAATGAAAGGTAAGCAGTACTTGGAGTGGCTTATAGAAGAGATAGACAAATGAAGTTCACAGTGAATATGACATTAGTAGTAGACGAGGAAGAGAATATATTACCTGTCAACTACGACAATAGAGAAGGTGATGAACAATCATTAAAAGATATCTTGACAGATTATTTTTTTGACATAGATGGTATAACATTAGAGGGAGTGAAAGTAAAAAAACATGAATGATTATCAAAAATTTATAGCAGTATCTAGGTACGCAAGGTGGATGGATGACGCAGGACGCAGAGAAACGTGGGAAGAAACAGTTAGTCGATACGTAGATTACATAACAGAGAAAGTAAAAGGGCAGTTACCTAAAGCAGAGATGTTCGATGCTATACATAATCTAGAGGTTATGCCTTCTATGAGAGCGTTAATGACAGCAGGGTCAGCGTTAGAAAGAGACAACACTGCAGGATACAACTGTAGTTACTTACCCATAGATGACCCGAAAGCTTTTGACGAGGCTATGTATATATTATTATGTGGTACTGGTGTTGGCTTCTCTGTCGAAAGACAGTATGTAAATCAACTACCTGAGATACCTCAGAGTATTGAAGATGTATCTACTATCATAGATGTGCAAGACAGCAAAGAAGGATGGGCTAAGGCGTTACGTAAGCTAATAGGACATCTGTATATGGGAGAATCACCTAGTTGGGACACATCTAAGGTTAGACCTGCAGGGGCAAGACTAAAAGTTTTTGGCGGTAGAGCCAGTGGTCCTGCACCTTTGATAGATCTTTTTAACTTCACCACCGCATTGTTTAAGCACAATGCAGGACGTAAGCTGTCTAGCTATGATTGCCATAACTTAATGTGTAAAGTTGGAGAGGTTGTTGTATCAGGTGGTGTTAGACGTTCTGCTATGATAAGCTTGTCTAATCTATCAGACGGACGCATGAGACATGCTAAGTCTGGACAATGGTGGGAGACAGCACCGCAGATGGCACTATCTAACAACTCTGTGTGTTATACAGATAAACCTGATGGTGAGACATTCCTACGTGAGTGGACATCTCTTGTCGAATCTAAGTCAGGAGAGCGTGGGATATTTAATAGACTATCTGCAAAGGAACAAGCAAAGAAATTTGGTAGGAGAGATGCTGACCATGAGTTCGGTACTAATCCTTGCAGTGAAATTATACTTAGACCCTATCAGTTCTGTAACTTAACAGAAGTGGTAATAAAAGAAAAAGATAGATTTGAGGATTTAAAAAGAAAGGTTACGTTGGCTACTATACTTGGCACAGCGCAGTCTACTCTTACTAAGTTCCCATACTTAAGAAAGATATGGCAAAAGAATACTGAAGAAGAAAGACTCCTTGGTGTCAGTCTTACAGGTATTATGGATAATGAACTAACTAATGGGAGAAAACATGGGCTTGAAAAAACCCTCACAGCACTCAGAGAAGTTGCAGTCGAAACAAACAAAGAGTGGGCATCAATCTTCGGCATCCCACAAAGCACAGCCATTACCTGCGTCAAACCAAGTGGGACAGTCTCACAACTCGTGGACTCAAGCTCTGGTATCCACCCTCGTCATAGCAGTTATTATATCAGGACTGTTCGCGGTGATAATAAAGACCCTCTCACACAGTTCATGATGGATAGTCAAATACCTAACGAACCTGACGTTATGAAACCAGATACACAGACTGTATTTAGCTTTCCTATGAAGTCACCAAAGAAATCCGTTATGAGGGACGATATGACAGCCATAGAACAGCTACAAACGTGGCTCATGTATCAGCGACACTGGTGCGAACACAAGCCCTCTGTGACCGTTTCTGTGAGGGATGATGAATGGATGGAAGTTGGTGCGTTTGTGTTTAAACACTTTGATGAGATGTCAGGTGTGTCTTTCTTACCGCACTCAGACCATACTTATCAGCAAGCACCCTATCAAGACTGCACAAAAGATGTATACGATAGCTTTAGCAGTAGGTTCAGAAATATTGATTGGACTTCCTTTATTAAATATGAAAAAGAAGATAACACAAAGTCATCACAAACATTTGCTTGCTCTGGTGACAGTTGTGAAATCGTGGACATAGGAGCATAGCATGGCAACGGTAGTAATATACGCAACCATATTTGTAGCAGGTATTGTTAGCGTAATAGAGTATAAAGGTGATACATTTAGAACTAATGAAGATTGTGTTACTTACTTAGAAGAATACAATAAGCATATTAATGAAACATTAAACGATCACTTAAACAAAAAAGAAAAGGGTGCATCTGTTCTTTTTATAGGATGCTCAGAGAGAGGTAAATTTTTTAACCCAGATGAACAAACCACTTAAAAAAGATAGACCCTTTACAATAGGATTCAGAGTCTTTAGGAAGGGTAAGTTACAACCCGACTCAAAGATGCTGATGGGCAACCCATTTTACCCGAACACTGTTTCGTTCAAAGAATGGGAGCGTGGCTTCAATGTCGCATATTATCGAAACTTGGAGAGGTTGGATGAACAAAGCGAGGCAAGAAGCAGAGAAAGCTTTCAAAAAATCGGAGGTAGATATGGAAAGTGAAATTAGTATTGAAGATATGGCAATTGAAATCAAGGAGATGGAAACCCAACTGCTTGAAATGAAAAAAGCTTATCGTGATAAAAAGATGGCAGGTCTTAAATCTGCTGTTGAAGCACGTAAGTCTGCCGATGAAGCTGTACGAGAGGAGCTAAAAGCTCTTGGAGTATCAGGCTATTCGTCTTCATGGTCTAGTGTAGACCCACTTAAACTATATACCAAATGGTATTAACTGAGAGGGGCGAAAGCCCCTTTCTTTTTAATAAGTAGTCCTCTTAATATAATTGTCCCCACTGTCCATATAAGAATCCAGTAGTCGCAATTGATTAAAGTTCAAGTCGGATAATTCCTCTGGTAATTCTAAGTCTTTAAGTGCTTGACGTATAGTGCGATCATTGTACTTTTTATCCATAGAATACATAAGCTCTAGCTCTCTATCCTCTATGATAAAAGAGCGTTTTATATTATCTTTAGTGTCCTTTTTAGCCAGTTGTAGTATTCTATCTACTTTCTGTTTCTTAGCAGATGTTGATAACTTATTGAACTCACTTGACAACAGTAGCATCTTTGCTCTTCTTTCCAAGTTATAGTATAGCTGAGAATTTAACTTAGAATCAGCTTCAGGTATACCACCAAAGAAACCTACTCTCCAATTTTCTTTACCTATCGTGTTAAACATCCTCTCTGTATAGGATTGTTTTCCAACCTCTCTATACCCAACAACCTTAGTTGCTTGTGCAGGACTTGAAAAGTTTCTTGTAGCGTATTTCTTTTCCTCCTTTGTTAAAGCTTCTTTTAAGGGGCTTCCATCGGGAGCTATATTTTCTATAATCCTGTCCACATATCTTAGAGAATTATTAAGAACTTTATTTCCCTGTCTTCTGTCCACGTTAACAAAGTTTTCACCCTCTCCAACGGCAAACATTTGATTTATGGGATCAAGAGGTCTTGTTACACCTGCTGCAGCAGTCTGCATAAGCTCTCCTCCAAGTAACGCTCCATAGTCTATAGCCTCATCTAGCTCTCCGTTTGCTAGAGAAAACATAAGATTACCTATACCACGTTCATAAGCACCTAAACTCCTGTCTGCTTGCCCTAAGCCAAACACATCCCAAAACACTTTATACATTGATTGTGGTGGCTCTTCTCTTCTAAGAACCTTATGCGCGAACATTCTACCTGCGTATTTAAACAAAGACTCTGGAAAGTCATACTGCTTAGTTATAGTCTCACCGCCTGAACCTCTCTCCTGATCCCAAGCAAGACCTTGTTCCATGTACTCTAACTCTTTATACCCTTGATACGTTATGTAGGACATCCCTATACCCATCTTTATGATGCCCTCACCTATATCTTCACCGCCTTTGTATCTTCTATTTTCTTTTATGTACTGTTGTATTTTTTCTTCGTCCAAGATACCTTTTTCTTTTAATAGTCGTCTTGTTTCGGGAACTTTGAAAGCATCTTCTGACCATCTGGCACTTCTTTGATATATTCTGGGTACTAAACCTATGCCACTATAATCTGCCATAAAAGCAACAGTGTTATTAAAGAACTGACCAAAGGGCATGGACAGACCTATAATAGGTATTGTTCTAAACTCCTCTATAAAGTTTGCAACCTTTTGCATATTTGTAGCATCGTATCCAGACTTACCAAACTTCTTACCAAACACAGACTTCATAGTTTCGTCAACAGCTTTTGCTTCTATTCTTATATAGTCTTCTGTTGACATAAGTTTGTCGATATCACCTGACTCTACCAAATCATTGTAAGTTCTACCATACTTAGCTCTAACTCCTTTGTCTATACTATACATAAACTCTATAGATTTAGTTAAAACATCTTGTGCTTTTGTTGCATATATTGTTTGAAAAAAGTCTGTATATTTTTCACCCATACGCTCAAACACTTTTTCGTCAGGATTAAATCCTAACTTCTTTATCATCTCCTTTGAGTCCACACCACCTGCCAGATACCTCATCATCTCTTCCATCACCTGCGGTCTTTGATCTAGGTAGTCCATAAAAGACTCGTGCGTGGTGTTTACATCTAATACATTTCTTATCTTCTGTCTCTGTAGCCCTACAATACTTTTAATCTTATTCATGCTCTCGGTGCTAGAACCAAGTGCTTTAATACCCACACTCTCTGCAGAAGCTTGTATGAATGAAGCAGGGACATAAAGTGCCGCTTTTACAAGGTCGGCAGCGGACTGTAGCGTAGTGTAACCTGAATAACCTATGAGGTTCAATGCTGTTGTTCCGGGATTTGTAACTAAGTTTCGTATTATTGTCCTTTGAAAATACTCACCTCGTTTACCTATCTCTTTAACCATGCTTTTCTTTAAAGGATCAGCACCTGCCTCTAGTGTTATCTCTGCAGTTAACTCTGCCTTACCTTCTGCTCCTAAGATTTTTTGCCCATTCTTTAGAAGCTGTAATCGTCTACCTGCTTGACTAAAGTGTGAAGCAAATGAATCAGAAAACCACCCAAGAAAATCTTTATCATCAGAGGCTATTCCGTCTATATCCTCTTTATTAACACCTTTTCTTCCGTAGTAGTCTACTCTTTGATTCTTTTTCCACTTTTTAAATTCTCTATCAAAGTTAGGTAGTCTTTTCTTTATGTCTTTAGACTGCATAACCGCAACGAATTTTCCCATGTCTTGTTCATTCATATTTGATATTATGTCAGCTAAAAAGTTACCAAATGAATCGTCTGGATGTCGGGCGGTTTCGTAGCGAATACCCATTCTGTTTAATACGTGAACTAGACCTTCCACACCTGCCTCATCGTTACCCATTAAGAAGGTAGTCCAAAACTCGTCTGAGGCATAGGAGTCTTCTTTATCAAGCATCTCTATTTGTCTTTTTCCTACCTGCCCTTTTTCTTTTAAACTAAATGATATTCCAGTTTTCATAGCGTCAAAAAAGTCACTAAAGTGTGTGCTGAAAGTGTTTGTGCTTTCTCGTAAAGCCTTTTTCTTCTTAGCCTGTGCGGTGCTTATGCTCTTTGCTAATTCTGTTGTTGGCTTCTCTGCCCCAAGAAACCTGTTTGTTAAGTACTTAACTGGTGTCCCTGTTTTACTTGCTACCACTATTGCAGGTGCAACTATTGCTCCCATAGCTGACATACCTGTTTGTAAAGCACTCCAGTCCTCTTGACGCATAGACTGTATCATGCCCTGCTGATATGCTACGTCAACACCCATATTTACCGCCATGTCTGCTACCGCTACCGCACCTAGTTCTTGCCCTACTAGCTTTTTAGACTCTTGCTCCCCAAAGTGTTTTATGCCTTCTTTTACAAAATGCCTTTCGCCTAATAACGCTACTTCTTTTTCTGCTTGTTTCTCTAATGCTTTACCGCCAAGCTTAGATCCTTTTTTTATTAGTTTGTCTTTTGTCGCTTTTATAGCTGCCTTCCTAGCTATAGTAGCCCCTGCTTTAGCCCCCACACCTGCAACTAAACGTCCAACCCCAATACCTACTATATTAGCAGGATCTACTATCATAGCTCTAGCGTAGTCGGTCACACCATCTAGTCTCTCTGCGAATGTACTTCTTTTTCCTGTAAATATATTTTCCATACGATCAAACAAAGCATAAGCTTCTCCTGCTTCTTGCTTTTTTTGAGCATCTGCTTTATTTAGCCATGAAAGCTCACCAAAAGTAACAACAGACTGTCCTGCATGAAATCTCCGCTGATTGTTTACATAAGATTCTACAAGTTCTTCATCTGAGTAGTCTGACATTTCATCTATACCAAATCTGTTAGCCATGTGTTTTCGTATAATTCGTAAGTTGTCCTCCTCTAAGAGGTCACTTTTTGTAAGCTTAGGGAGATTACCTTTGTAAATAGGTTTTTCTTTAGGGGAAACACTTTTCTTCCCATAGTATTGTTCTGTAAGACTTACCATTATTTACGTGTCCCATCTGCGTTGTAGTATTTACCAAAAGTTCTATCCCATTGCCTTTGTGTAAACTGATTGACGTTTTCGCCCTCTGGTCTTGGTTCTCCTCCAACATCCTCTATTCTTAAGGGTAAATTTTCCTGTTTGTATACTTCAACAAACTTATCTATTAGAAAGATTCCATTCTCTTTATCTATCAGATCAAAAGCTTTTGTTTTTAGACTAGCCAAGTCATCGGATAAGTCCTTAGATACTTCCTTGTTAACCTGCTCCTTGTTTATTTTGGCATCGCTGTTTAAGTTACCTGCTCCATCACCTTCAGTCGGATTATCAACCTCCCCCTTTCTTAAAAGAGTGTGACCTAATAGAGAGGCTTGTCTTTTCATCTCTTCTATACCAAATCTATTTACAGCAATAGGGTCGTTAACTAACACGTTTAGTGCATTTATTTTAGTTTGTTTACCCACTATCTGTGACTGCATATAAGGATTTAGCTTTCCTGAGGTCAGTATGTCTGAGGCTATCTTAGAAGAAGCGTACTTAGCTTCTAAAGTAGTAGCGTTAGTTCCATTAGTTGCATATCCCTCTCTTATGAGTGACAGTTTAGCCAGAGCGTCACTGATGTCTTTTAACTCTGGGTCATCAATAACATCCCTAAAGTTTGGATCATTCTTTTGTTTTCTTTCTTCTAATATTTGAACTTGCGCGTCTATTCCTGCCTTTGTTGAGTTTTCTACTACCTTTTGTAGTAAACTTTCTTCTTGTACCGTGAACGGTGTGGGGAAGAAGCTAGTATCAAGCATACCTGTAGCTTGGTCTATAGGTGAATACTCGCCCCCCATAGCCATCTTGTACAAATCATAATTACTATATTTTTGACCTACCATTGTACTCTTAAGCTTTTCTAACTCTCTAGTCTCTGCATCAACACCAAACAGAGACATAATCATGTTTGACTCCATAGCATTGGGATCTTTCTTTTCTTCCTCTAAGTTTGTGTTTTTAAAAGCAAGTCCTGCTGCATTTTTAGCCGCCTCTTCAAGAGACATACCCTTCTCAGGCATAACAAGATCTAAGTTGCCTATTAACCCATTTATTCTTGCAGGAGTTATCTTTACTTCAGGATATTTTCTTGCAAAGTTTTCTATGTAGGTATTAGCAGAAAGTAAAAGCTCAGGGTTGGTAACAAGCTTTGCTATATTTGTTTGTGTTTCTGCGTTTGTACCATCAGGATCAGCCAGTTTTTTTATCTTCTTAGCTATATTCATGTACTTGTTAAAGTTAGCCTGTCGCTTTAGATACTGCTGTAGTCCTGCAGTTTCAGCTATACGCTCTTTTCTCTTTCGTTCTTCTTTAGCTTCGGTTCTTCTTTCGGTGACATTTTTAGTCATGCCCTCTAAGAACGATGTAGCAAATGATTTAAAGACTGACATTATTCACCTCTCCTTGCCATTAAACCCACAGGCTCTTCCCCCACCACAGCCTCTTCTTCTTGTACCTCAGGAGCTTCTACAGGCTCTTCTTTTCTGTTTTCCTCTAAAAAATCCTGTGTTTGCTCTAGTATCTCTGTACCCTCATCAGGTGTTTCCATTTTATCTATAGCTCTTTGAAGTCGAGATACCAGTATTTGTTTCTCTTTCTTATTCATCTCTGCCTTCTTGTCTTTTGCGTGTAGTCTTATATTCTTTAGACCACTTAACGTAGCCTTAGCGTGTACAAGCTCTACCAAAATAGGATGTATGAGAAGACTTATATCTACAGAGTGTATACCCTCCATTACACCGTTACTTAGTATAGACTTAATAAGAATATCTAAAGGGAAGCCCTCATCTAGTGCAGTAAATATATCATCTGCAATCTGTGGTTTACCCAGACTATTCATGTAGAAAGCCATAGCGTCTTCTACTTTGTCTATCTGTGGTGGTCTTTCCCAAGCGTATCCCTTTGGTTCTGTTACTAGAGATTGTCCCGGAACAGGAGCATCAAATGTTACGTTATCTTCTATCATGCTTTCCTCACTATTACTTTACCCTCTAATCTCTCTGCATTATTTTCGTTACAAGCGTTAAACTCAGAAAGACACATACCAAACATAGTCGCTATTTCATGATCCTCTGCGGTAGGATCTACAGCTTTAACAGTGTACTCTTCTAAGTTTTCTTCGTAGTAATCTCTGAAGTCTTCTTCTAGAAGATCTGTAGTCAAAAATGCCATCTTCTTTATAGGAGATAGTTCCTCTGCATCTGGTGCTTCTTTATCTGCTACCTTCTTAGGTGCTGCTCCAATGCCCATCTTCAGTATATCATCTACTTCTTGCTTCTCACCTGTTTTATTATAGACATCCTTACCTTTTAGGTACTGTCCTAATGTAGCTCCTGCTTTTTCAAACCAACTCATATTCTATCCTATCCAAAAAAATAATCAGGGTTATCAAATATACCACCGACTATAGCACTGGCAAATCCTCCTAGTGCTGATCCAAAGGCATTGTCACCTGATACTTCTGCTTTGAGGTCACTTATTATTAACTCTTGCCTTCTACCTGCCGCACTTTCTGCAGAAGCAAATGCGTAAGCCATAAGGTCACGCTCTTTCTGCCATATCTCATCAAGACCTTTTTGTGTGAGGTTGTTTGCTTGTAGTGCGTTCTGTCTATTTGCGTCATTTAGCGCGGCATTGTTTATCGTAGCCAACTGCTGTCGCCATTGTGCGTTAGCCTGTGCTATGACAAGCTGATTCTGAGCGTTAAACTGGTCACGTTGATTGTTTATTTGCTCCTGAAAGATCTCTAATGCGTTATCTTCTTTAGCGTTAAACTGATTCATAGCGTTAGACTGAGCAGAATTAAACTGCTGTACCTGCGTTCTTAGGTTAGCAAAGAACTGATTAGTCTGATTTTCGCTTGAAGCGTTGAACTGTGACGCGGCGTTTTGTGCTGAAGCGTCTGTAAACAAGCTTTGTATAACAGATTGGTTCTTAAACATATCTGCTTGTTGTGATATATCTAAGTTACGCATATCCATCTGTAGGAAGTTCATTGCGTTTTGAACTGCAGCTTGCTGTCTGTTACCAAGGTTAGCCATATCAGCCTGTGCTATTGCAGAAGCCTGAGCCATAACTACGGCTTGTCTGTTGCTAAGGTTTGATAGATCTACCGTTTGTGCTAGTCTGGCGTTCTCTAGTGCTATCTGTTGCTCCGCAGAGAAGTTCATGTTGGCTATGTCAGATATCTTAGAAGCGTTTTGTACCCTTGCCTGAAACTCTTGGTCAAACTCCATGCCAAGGAAGGTAGCTCTTTGTTGGGCTGCAAGCATGGCACGTTGCTGTCTATTGCTTAAGTTCTGCTCTTCAAATCTTGCTACAGTCTGTGCATCCTGCATAGCGATAGGTAATGCACTCTCCATTGCAGCCTGTACGATGGCTTGTCCTGCCATAGAACTTGCAGCCATACCTCTTTGTGCCATGATAGCTGTAGCTTGTCGCATAGCCCCTGAAGCCCAAGCAGGAGGTTTATCCCCCTCAAACTGTGTCATTAAGCTTGTTAGCTGTCCCTGAACAGTCGCGGCAGATGATGGCGAACCAGTGGCTGCCTCAATGCCTTCTAAGAATTGTGCTGATTGTTCTGCGTTGGCTGCCCCTGATACAAGCTCTCCCTGCTGTAATGCTCGTGCAGATGGTGAAGTTACCTGCTGACCAGTGCCTTGAGCGGCTAATACATCTCTTACATTAAGATCTTGTGTTGCCTGTTGCTGTGCGTTTATGACAGCGTTCTTAGATATTTCCCCAAAACGCTCTTGAGGAGTAAAAGCTTGTACGTCTTGTGCGGTCTTAGTAACGCCTGCTGTAGCAGTAGG
>Ga0208134_1000745_pt1 | contig 20967 bp, 33 predicted proteins | sample VirMetDEL_Mar_31_FD_184515 | JGI IMG/M metagenome (GOLD analysis project Ga0208134, IMG submission 184515) | Aqueous microbial communities from the Delaware River and Bay under freshwater to marine salinity gradient to study organic matter... | ecosystem: Environmental > Aquatic > Marine >... | reverse complement strand
ATGATGTAGAACACACAATAAAACAAATTGAAGATTTAGAACCCTACGTTGTTATGGCAACACCAGGAAAAGGTGTTACAGAATGGGTAAACTATCGTAAACTTATCCACACTATGGAATGGGTTGCAAATCCTGGACGTAATATGAAATTCTGGGTAAGGGATAGGAAAACAGATAAAGTCCTTGGTTTGATTTGTTTGGGGTCCGATGTTACAAGTATTAAAGTTAGAGACGCTTACATAGGATGGGATAAAACAAACAAGTTTGACCAACACAAGTTAAACAACACAGCTATCGCTACCACTATATGTTCAACCCAACCAGGTGGGTACAATATGTTAATGGGTAAATTGGTGGCAGCATTAACTACTTGTAAGACAATCAGAGACGCGTGGGAAGAAAAATACGGTGATAAGTTAATTGCTGTAGGAACGACAGCACTGTATGGAATCAACTCAATGTATAATGGAATGCCACACTTCAAAACAATGGGGGAGACCTCAGGTAAAGTTAGGTTAAAACCTGATGATAGTGCATACCTACCATGGAACAAATGGTTAAAGGAGAATCACCCAGAAGAACACGCGAAAGCTATAAGTGCTACAGGACCTAAACAGAACATACTTAACAAAGTTTTTAAACATTGTGGGATAAAGGGGTCAGCATACGACCACGGGTTCAAGAGAGGGGTCTATCTTGCAATGATGTATGATAATGGTTGTGAGTTCTTAAGAGGCGAGATAGAAGAAAAAGACTTAAAGATGAAAAAGAAATTCCAAGACGATATTCCATATACGGATAAATGGTGGAAGAAAAAAGCAATTAGAAGATATAAAAGTATGTACGAACAAGACCGAATCAAACCAGAACAACTATTTTATTGGGATGTTATTGGGTTATCTTGGGAAGAAACACAGGAAAAATACATAAACGAAGTTGGAAGATGATGGAGAAAACATTACTAATAGCTTTATTTATTGTAGAAATTATAGCTTTTGCCTGGCTAATTTTGGAAGCAAAATCCTCAAGAAAACAAAGAGAGACCATACTAGAGGTAGAGAAACAAATCCTAAATCTAGAAAAAACAATAATATCAATGGAAAGAACCCTAATTAAGAAGGTAAACAAAATAAATGAAGAATTGATAAAAACAAAAAAATAATATGAAAGATAATAATACAGAGTCGGAGTGGGGAGTAATAGAATCCAATGAATTTAAAACGAACCCAACCCCCAATAATAGGGTGTGGACCGTAGACAATTTTTATGAAAACCCAGATGAGGTTAGAAATTATGCCCTAAATCAAAACTATTGGGATGATGGTCATGGTGGTGTTGGTTGGAGAACTAGAAAACAATTTATATTTGATGGTGTAAAAGAAAAAATTGAATCTGTAATGGGGGCCAAAATTACAAATTGGGCTGATGTTTATTCTATTTGTGGAGTATTCCAAGCTGGGTTTGGGGGTAAAGACGGTATACCCCCTCAAGTTTATCATTGTGATTCCCAACAGTGGGCTGCTATGGTATTTTTAACACCAGATGCTCCTTTTGAAACGGGAACTAAAATTGTCGCGAATAAAAAATCAAAAATATATCATTCATCCCAAAGTGACAATGTCCTAGATTATTTTCCACAACAGGAAACTTTTTGTGACGGAACTTTATATGAAGATGTTGATGTAATGGGGAATGTATACAATAGAATGGTTATTTTTGATGGTCGTGCCATCCACACTTCATGTGGGTATTTTGGTCATAGTATAGCTACAGGTAGGTTATGGCAAATGTTCTTTTTTGATGCAGATATTAATAAAAACAATACCACATCTGACACACCACGAGATAAAATAGAAGTAGAAATACCTTCTAATTCTGAATTTGAAGATGGTAATTGGGGAGAGATTTTACCTTACATAGGTGAGGATTATACAACCGCTGTTGAAACTGGTACATATTTAGGTGATACTACAAAATTTTTAATGAGACATTTTAATAAGATTCATACTATAGAATTAGATGAAGGGTTATTTAAAGTTGCAGAAAGAAGATTTAAAAATAATAAAAACGTGGTATGTCATTTAGGGGATAGTTCTAAGATTTTAGATGGTGGTTTAATTAATGAGTTAAATTTGTCTACAGAAGATAAAAAAGTATTTTTTTTCTTGGATGCTCATTGGAGTGGAGATGATAATGTTGATTGGGAAAATTCAGAATGGAAAGGAGGGTGGAGTTATGCAAGAGGAAGAAATACAGCCCACAGAGGAGATGATTTAATCCCTAACGCTGTTGAACAAGTTCCTTTAGAAGAAGAAATAATGCATATTTATAATAATTTTAAAAATGAGTGTTTAATATGTGTTGATGATTGGGATAAGATTGGAAGAGATGGGGTTGGGAAAATTAATGAGAAATTTATAGGAGAAGATTGGTCCAACATTAATTTTAATCTTATTAAAAAACAGATTAAAGATAGATTAATGGAAAAACCTTTTGAAATTGGTAATAATAAATTATTAATAAAATTAAAGAAAATTTAAATACAAATAAAAATAATATGAGTGAAATTAAAAAAAGAACACTAAACGAACTAAGACAAGTTAAAGAATATGGTGCGGGAACAACATACACATCGAGTACAACAGAATACCCAAGAACTTTAAGTGTTGAGAAGATTAAATCGTTAGTTGATACAATACCAAACGATATGGAGTTAGGTGAAAAAGTTAGAATGTTATTCTTCACCAACCCAAAGAGAAACACTAAAGAAGATACTAATATATTTGGTAAAATTTCTGGTGATAGTTACAAAGACCTAATAGAAAGTTACCGAACTAAAAAAGGAGAAGAATTTAATAGTTGGTACAACGGACTAACAAATGAAGAAAAGATTTTCATAACTAGCATGTTTGATTAAAAAAAAGTGGTATATTTGTAATATGAAAGAAGAAAATTCAAACTGGGACACATACGACTTTCAAGACTGGGTGGTTAGACACGTCAACCTTATCTTAGGGGGGCAACAATTAGAGTTATTCAGAAAAAATAATTTTGGTTATAACGATTTAAAACTTTTCGGTAAGTTGGGGGAAGCAGAAAACTTAAAAAGTGCATACCAATCCAGTATGATTGATAAGGCACTTTCTTATAAAGTAAATTTTGACAATGGGGAGTTTCAGTGGACTGACTAATTAGTATTAATTAAATAAAAAATAAATAAAATGGGAGGAAATAGAATGATGGAAAAAAGAGGTCACCATATCTGTAAAATGGTGAATTACGAGGTAAGACAAAAAACAACACAAGAAACAAGTAGAAAGGTTGGTGGTAATATAGTTAATACACCTGGAAGTGTTGAGGTTATGATTTACAAAAGTAAGAATAAGATTGAGGGTGGTATGAAAGATGTAAAAGTTGCTGCACAAAAAATATATGAGATTCTTAAAAAAGAAGGTAAAGAAATTACAGTAAATAAAAAAATAATTAAAAAATATAATTTGTTGTAATATTTATTGTGTATGGAAGTAGATATACGGATTTACCTTAAAAGATTAAAAGATTTCTTCGAATCAGATGAAGAAGCAAGACGAGATATGTTTGGTAATTCTATTATAGATATGAAACTTTTTTATAAAATGGTCGCTGATAAAGCGGCCATTAACGCTAAAAAAAATGGTGACCCTATGTTGTCCGGGGACGAAATGATAGAGATAGTAACAGACTTGGCGTTTAACGAAGTCCGAGAAGAATTAGATATAGAAAACTACATTAAGAACCAAGAAAAAATACAAAAACTATTCATACACTCCAAAGATGGATTTCCACCAATATGTCTTAATTAAAACTCACTACTGTATATTGACTATATTTTTAACTTTGTTTAAATTTTAATATGTCTAAAGATATTACAAATACAGAAAGAATCGCTAATGAATTACTCATAGAAAAGTATAGACCCCTTATGGTTGTAAAACTATCTAAATCAACAACAATAAGGGTTGGTGGTAACTTAGAAAAATTTGCTTTAGACATTAGTGATAAAAGTGGGTATGAAGTTTTAATATTTCCCGACGAGAACACAACAGAAATTAAAATAGTAAGTGTATGTGGTAGTGAATTTAAAGAAGTAAAAGAACTTAAAACTTATATATATGAAAAATATGAGAATACATTATTAAACAATTCACCATACAAAAAAGTTAAAGATTATATAAAAAACCCTAAGTAAAATGACAAAAAAAAATATACCTACACATGACCCACAAACCGGTGAATCTAATCCAAACTTCCCAACACAGGAAGATATTATAGAGTATAATAGAAACTTGGGTATAGAAATGGTTAACCACCCAAACCACTATGGTGGTGAGGATAATCCCTATGAAGCTATTAAAGTTATAGAGGCATGGGATTTAGGTTTTAATTTAGGTAATGCTATAAAATATATTTCAAGAGCAAATAAAAAAGGTAAAAATATAGAAGATTTAAAAAAAACAATTTGGTATATAAACAGAGAAATAAATAAATTAAAAAATGAAAGGTAAAATTACAACAGATAAAGGAACAATGGTGGTAGAGTTCTATGAAAAAGACGCACCAAACACAGTAAATAATTTTGTTAAATTAGCAAAAAAAGGGTTTTATAAAGACCTTAACTTCCATAGGGTAATTCCAGGATTCGTAGCTCAAGGTGGGTGTCCAAATGGTAATGGTGCGGGTGGACCAGGTTATAAAATAGATTGTGAATTAGATGGTGAGAACCAATTCCACGACAGAGGAGTGTTATCAATGGCTCACGCAGGTAGAAATACGGGTGGGTCACAATTCTTTCTTGTACACACAAGACAAGCTACACAACACTTAGACCGTAACCATACATGTTTTGGTAAGGTAGTTGAAGGGTTAGATATTATAGAAAAAGTACAACAAGGAGATAAGTTTAATGTAGAAATAGAAGACTAATGAACACCAAACTATCGGACAATGTGGGGAATACCCCACTCATACCAATAACTATAGGGGAATATACAGTTTGGGGTAAGGCTGAATTTATGAATCCTAGTGGTTCGGTGAAGGATAGGATGGCAACATACATTATTAATAACGCAGAGAAACTAAAATTAATAAAACGGGGTAGTACCCTATGTGAAGCTACATCAGGTAATAGTGGTATCTCATTTGCAATGTTAGCCGCGGAAAGAGGGTATAATATGGTTATCATTATGCCATCTAATATGTCGGAAGAAAGAAAAAATATGTTTAAGGTTTATGGTGCTGAATTAATAGAAGTTGATGAAGGAGATTTTGATGGGGCAATTGCCTTAAGAGATGAAATGTGTAAAAATAAAGGTTGGTTTAACTGCAACCAATTCCACAACAAATTAAATATAGAAGCACATTATCTGGCTACAGGACCAGAAATATACAATCAGTTTAAAGACGCTAATGAACTTAGGGATTGTATACCTGATGTGTTTGTAGCTGGTACAGGAACTGGTGGTACACTTATGGGTATTGATAGATTTTTAAAAGAAATGTGGCCTAAGATGAGTACGGTCGCTGTAGAACCAGCAGAATCACCAGTAATGTCTGGTGGTAAACCAGGACTACATGGGATACAAGGAATTGGTGACGGTAGTAAATTTTTAGTTGATTTAGAAAAGGTTTCTGAAGTTAGAATGGTTACCACAAAATGTGCCAAAGCTTGTTCTAGACATTTGGCTAGAAAATACGGTCTATTTATTGGTATAAGTGCTGCGGCAAATGTATTCACAGCATTCCAATGGTTAAGAGACAATAACAAAAAAAATGCGGTAACTATACTTTGTGATAGGGGTGAAAGATACTTTAGTTGTTTGTGATGAAAAATAAAGATGAGATAGTTGAAAGAGAAATGTGGGACCACTATTCAGAACTACCTAATCCTTCATGGTATGAATATAAAGATAAGATGAAAAAGAAATATCCAGACAATATAGTTTATAATGAAGAGTCAGATGAGTTTGACGCTAAGTTAAAACAGTACCCCACCACAGTGGGTTCACAAAAGTTTGAACCTATAGTGGTTGATAAGAGTGACTCCATAAAGGCAAACAAGTATTTTGAATCTAGGTTGAATGAATTAAAGGGTGAGTATAAGAAATTAGTTGATGAGTATGAATGGACTAGTTTAGTGTATAAATCAAATTACTCATTCCAACCAATCCTAGGAGAATCATATCACCTATATCATAATTTAGAAACTAATGAATTATTCTTAAGTTTAATTGAACCTACTCAATGGGATAAAATATATATGGGAACCTTTATATTATTGAATAATGGTAAATGGGAAAAGGTATAGTTTAATGGAAGTAAGTTGTTTATGATGATATTTATTGTAAATGATTTTTTATGCGTATAGTAATCACAGAGGGACAGTATAGTAAACTTGTAGAACAAGTTGTGGTTAAATGTGTACCTACTGGAGAAACAGAGTTTAATAAAATAGATATCTCGTTTTATGATATGTTATATAACGGAAGTATTTTAAACTATGGTGACTACGACGTAGACAAAACACACCCAATCTACGTAATCCAAAAAAAATTAGGGATAGGAACAGATGGGTACTATGGAAAAGACATGTTAAAAGCACTATCCAATCAACTTAATATAGATTTGTGTAAACAAATTAATAACAATATACCATTAGGTCTTTTTGCTTTAACAGAACTAGGACTTAAAGTAGAGATACCAGAAGACGATGAAGATTACATATTAGCCTCCACCCTTGTAGGTGAAAATCAAACAGCCGGAGAAAAAGAACTAAACGCAATTTTATCTACAATAAAAAATAGAGCGGATAAATGTGGGTACAGTATGAAAGATTCGGTATTAAAAGGAAAACAATACTCTACTTGGAATTATTTTAATAAGTTAAACAAAGAACAACAACTTCAAGAATTATATAATAGAATAACAAATCAAAAAACAAAAGGATTTGGTAAAATGTTAAAAATTGTAGAGAATTTTAATGATAGTGATTTAATTAATGTTAATCATTATGTTAATCCAGATATTGTAGACTTAGGTACTGGAAATACTAGGACAATAGCTAAATCTTACAACAATAATAAGAAATCAGCCAAGAGGATAGGTGACCATCTATTCTGGTGGGATAAAAGACATTCGTGTTAACTAAAAACCTAGGTATTTATATAATATGAAAATAGAGATAACAGAACAACAATTAGAGTTTATTAATAAATCACTTTTAAATGAAGGTGGGATTAGAGACATTAATAAGTTGGCTCAAAGATACCCTAAAGCTGAAATATACTTTCACCAAGACTTAGACGGTGTGGTATCTGCGTTAGGGATGAAGAATTATCTAGAAAATTATGGTATAGAAGTTATTGGTAGTCATGTAATCCAATATGGTGATAAAGAATTTTCAGTTAAAAAACCAGACGCAAGTGGTGACGTAATGCCTGTACTAGTAGATTTTGCACACGGAAAACCAATATTTAAAATTCATACAGACCATCATGATTCACAAGCGGGTGTTGAGGATGACACAGCGACACAATTTAGGGGAGCACGTTCTAATGTCGAAACTATATCACAAACTATAAGTCCTAGTGATATTTTTAGTAATGAAGATATTATGATGATTAATACTGTAGATTCAGCAGACTACGCAAAACACGATATTGAACCTGAACAAGTTATGAACTTAATTAGGGATTTTGAAAAGGGAGAACAAACATACGAAAAGAAATGGATGTTGGGTTTACTAACTAATAAGTTACTATTGGCTTATAAAAACAAACCAGGGTTCCTAGAAAACCTAGTAATGAACTCAACACCGTCACTAATGAATATATACCAAAACATAAATTCATACGCAAAAGAAAAAGGATTTGCATCTCCAGAAGATATGGCACAAAACCAGGCCGGTTATATTGAATCACAAAAGAAAAGTAAGAATTTAAAATTAGATGGTAATATAATTGTACAATATGGTGGTGGAGCCCTTTTCAAACCAGGTTCCTATGATAGATACACACCATTTAAGATTTATCCAGAAGCTGACTTTTTTGTTATTGCATGGCCAATGGGTTTAGTACAAGCTTCTTGTAACCCATTTAAAAAAGATAGAGCTCTAAAAGGCGTAAACTTAGGTGATATAGCCCAAGAAGTTCTTAAAAAAATAGAACCACAATTAAAAGCACACATGGTACCAATTTCGGTTATTAAAAGAGTTGGGGAAACAAAAGCAGATGAAGATAGTATTGGTTTTAAAACATCAGATTTATTTGCTCTCTATAAAGACAACCTACAAAATATGCCAAATGAAGGTTCAGAATATTATGATATGGCAATTAATATAATTGACGCACCTTGGGATAGTCTAACTGAAAAACAAAAAACAGTCTTAGATAATATAACAGTACCAGCATGGGACGTAATCCAAGCTAACAGTGGGGGTCACAAATGTATAACAAATATTAGTGGTCTTAATTTCTTTAGTAGAGCAACTAGAAACCCAGATGGTAGTTGGAAGAAAAAAGCTGGTAGTAAACCAACTAGATATGTTGAGTTTGTTAAGTGGGTACAAAAAGAATTAGTAAATACGATTAAAAAAACTATTAATCAGTAAACTCTAGAGTATCACCTTCAGACACACTATACTTACCTGACGGAACCTCCAAAACCTTATCAGCTATACCATAGTAAGACTTACAGTTATTTTTATAACAGGGTGTACAATTTCTGTGCACTTTAGTAACTTTACTATTAATGATAAAAATTATGTCTAACGGAATTAAACAATCTTTCATCCAAAAAGACCTCTCCCCTATTTCTGAAAAAAGGAATAACATCCCACCATCTATTTTTTCACGACCCATCATACCAGTACTAATAGCATTAGGGGTTAACATAATTTCCAAAGGGAGTACTTTATTATCTAAATAAACATTCATATTATTATAAATATAAAATGACTCAGAAAACTAAAGAACATATACAAAAAGAAATTAGAGAAATACAAAAAATTCTCACAAGCTTAAAGTTGCATGACTATAAGAGTAAAGAAGAGGTACAAAAGTTGCAACAAAGACTAGATAAATTATTTAATCAAATTGAAAAATGACAAAAATTAAAACAAAAGTTGAATACATCTGGCTAGATGGTAATAAACCAGAACAAACCTTAAGAAGTAAAACTAAAATTGTAGGGTTAAAAAGTACTATTACACTACCTAACCCAGATGATTTACCAGAGTGGTCATTCGATGGGAGCTCCACACAACAAGCTGCAGGTAACAATTCGGATTGTATATTAAGACCAGTTAGAGTTTATCCAGACCCACAAAGAGTAGGGTCATACCTAGCTTTATGTGAAGTATTAGATGAAAAAGGTATTTCACATAGAACAAATGAAAGAGTTGGTTTAGAAGAGTTAGACTTTCACCGACACCAAGAAGGATGGTGGTTTGGTTTTGAACAAGAGTACGTTTTAATGAAAGACGGTAAACCACTAGGATTCCCAAAAGAAGGTTATCCGGAACCACAAGGTAAATATTATTGTGGTGTGGGCACAGATAGGGTTATAGGTAGAGAAATTGTAGAACAACACTTAGATGCTTGTATGAATATAGGACTAGATATAACAGGTGTTAATGCAGAAGTAATGTTGGGTCAGTGGGAGTACCAATTATTTGGTAAGGGAGCTTTAAAGGTTTCCGACGATTTATGGGTTAGTAGATATCTTCTTCATAGAATTACAGAAAACCATGGTGTTACAGTTGACTTACACCCAAAACCAGTAGAGGGGGATTGGAATGGTTCCGGAATGCATGTAAACTTCTCAACCAAAGAAATGAGAGAAGTAGGTGGTAAAGACCTAATAGAAGGTATTTGTGATACGTTATCTTTTTATCATGAAGAACACATTAATAACTATGGTAGTGATAATGAAAAAAGATTAACAGGACTACACGAAACACAATCTATAGAAAAATTTAGTTATGGTGTTTCTGATAGAGGTGCTAGTATTAGAATACCAGTCTCCACAGTTCAAAATAACTGGAAAGGGTATATTGAAGATAGAAGACCCGCTAGTAACGGAGACCCCTACAAGATAACAAAGAGATTACTAGAAACTTTAAAAACTAAATTGGAATTAGTAGAATAGTTTAAAAATAATTATTATATTTGTGGTATGAAAAGTCCCAATATTAAAAAAGACGTTAATTTTGTGTTAAAATGTTTAACTAATACAAACAATAATACTATCCACTTTCCGGCTTTACTCAAACTAATACAAAATTTTGAAAAAAAATGGAATGACTTATTAGGTCCAGGAATAGTAGACTTTTACACTAACCTTTTAAATAACAAATACCAAAATGAATTACAACATTGTAAAAGAAATGATAGACCCAACGGGTAAAAAAATCTATATTTTATTAACAGATGGGTTATCACAAATATGGGAGGTAGAAACAGAAAAAGAAGCCCAAAGAATAGCCATAATGATGACCGAAAACTCAGATAGTGGGTGGGTTTATAAAATTAGAAAATCATGCGAACGAAAATGAATATACTAAAGAGAAAAACTCATAAACACAAATTCAATAGGAGAAGAGCCTTAGAATGTAAATTAATTGAAAAAAGTAAAACTAGTCCTGGTTACCTAAAATACGAAGTTACAATCGGAGAAAAGGACGGTACAAAACACACCCAACCAGTATATGGAAAAGATATGCAAGATGCTCTAAGTAGATTAATCAATAAAGAAAGGACTAATAAGGTTGAAAGAAAACTAGAAACCAATACAGGACTTATATTCTTATCATGGTTAGTATTAATGGGAGCACCAGCTATATTTTTTGGTGCACAAAACACACCATACTACTTAGCAGCTACATTTGGTTCTATTATCATGATAATGGTAGTAGCTACTTTATGGTATAATTATATAACAAAAGGAGAATAATATGTTAGACCCTCTAGAAAAAAACGCAGCTTTTAGATTAGCTTATGAATTTATCATAAGTTCTATGGAAGAAGATGAGGTTTATGAAAATTTAGAATTTGTTAACAAAGACCTACCACACAAAACATTAGATAAACTAATCACTTTTTTTGAAAAAACAGAGGAGTACGAGAAGTGCTCCAAACTACAAAAAATAAAACACACAAGACTTTCTGAATATTCTAAATATAACTTGTAATTACTTTATATTTATAGTAGTATGTTAAACGAACAGGTAAATAAAAGAGTTGTATACGAAGATGACAAATATGAACTCATCCTTCCCTATAATATTGCATCTATTTGTTCCATAGCACCACAATGGTGTAAGGATGAAAAAGTTAAAGAAGCTACCACAAACGCCTTTAAAACTGGTGGGGTAACCTATATAATCATAGAAAAGGATAAAAACAAAGCAGGGATAGTCCACGACACCAAAAGTAAAATACCCTTAAGATTTGGTGGGGAATATGCCCTTTTTGACCCACTCAGAGACAGAGCATTAAATATAAGTTGGTATCAGAAAAAAGAAGCAAAAGAATTCTTTAGTGACAAACCCGTCTTAATAGAAAAACTAAACATACCATACTCCCTCAAAGAAAGATTAAAATTTGAAATGTCTTTTACTGGAAAGGAAATGAAACAATTTTCCGAAAAGAATGATTTTGCAAAAGCAGTTTATAATGTGATAAATGGTGAATCAGTAGAAAATCTAGACTGGGAAAAGTTTGAAGGTAACGATAATACTAATGTACATGACCGTAGTTGGTTCTTTGACGATATGAAAGATGATGAGATAGGAATCATGCCTGACGAAAGGGGAATCTTAATAATCACCAACGAACAAACTTTTAAATATAAGTTTTTAAATTTAAATGATGATGATGACTGGGCATATAACGCAGCGATGGGTTATGGGCATTATTATGATGATTGTGAGGAAATGGATGTTGAGGAAATGAACTATATAAACTCTTATTTAACCCCAGAAAATCGTACACGTCTACAAACCCTAAGAGAGTTAGTGGGAGAACCAAAATTTACAGAACAGGAATTACAACACGATGAAGGAAACGTATATGATTTCCTTGAAAAGTATTTTCCAGTAGAAGCAGATGAGATGTCTGATGGTTGGTTAACTAGTTTAGGTTGTGCAGTTTGGAGAAGTAGAGCAAAAGCTATTAGAGAGGAGATAGATGATGAAAAAACATTTGACTATGATGAAAGAGGAAGAAACACCGAAATGTATATAACATGGAAACAATTATTACAAATTATTGGTACAAAAAGTGTTGAAAGTTTTTATGATTTGGGTGAAATAGAATTAAATGGGTTGCCTGCTTTATATGACGGTTGGTATGATGCATGGGATGTAGATGATGAAGGTGCAAAAGAGATGAATGCAACTTTTACAAAAATGTTGGATGATATAGAAGAAGATGGGGTAGACAACATTATGGGTAGAGTTAAAAGAAGTGAAAGTTTTATTAAAACACTTGGTGAACTAGGATTTAAAAAGGCATCAGGATGGAATCCAGGGTTCTCAAACAGAACACCAGCATATAATTTGAAAACTAGTGATGGTAAGTCTATTGTATTGGCAAATATAACAGTCGGAAATTATGACCACAAAGATGAAACAGTATCATTTAAGGATGAAAGTCAAAACTCAACCAACAAAGGCTTGATGAATGATGTTGAATTAGAGGATTTCCTAGAGTATGTAACCAACCCAAGACTGCCATTTAATCAAGAAAAAGAAAAAGAAGAAGAAGAAGTTAACGAAAACTACACAAACAAAATTATTAATACTATCATTAATAATATAATCACTAAAAATGTACGTAAGTAAAACAAGAAGTATTTTAAAGGCACTTAGTTGGCGAATTGTGGGGACATTAGATACTATGGCTCTAGGGTGGGTTATTACAGGTGACTTAACAGTTGGTTTAAAAATAGGAGCGTTAGAATTAGTGACTAAATTCGTATTGTATTATTTCCACGAAAGAATTTGGACTAAAGCTAGTTTCGGAACAAAAAAGAAAAAATCTTAATCTAGATTTTGTTATTCTAAAAAATTTATTTATATTTGTCCTATGGAAAAATTAGCACAAATAATAGGAATAGGGTTTGTTTTATTGTGTCTAGGTTTTATAACTTGGACAGTGATAGAATACATATACTTAAAAATTAAAAATCCCAAAATATGAAAATAATAATATGGATAGAAAAAGACCAACTAAATAACTTACTTAAAATAGCTTCAGGATATATTGGTGAACCAATAGAGTATTGGGAAAGAGAACCAGGAATGTTTGAAAAAACAATCCAAGTAATAGTAGATTTAGACACATACCAAAAATTACAAGATGATAGACCAGATACAACCAAGTAAATTATTATTTATAGACATTGAAACTTGTGGTTCTTACGCAACTATAGAAGAACTAGAAGATAAAAACAGTGTTTTACATACCCTATGGAATAAAATGGGTGATTCTTACTTTAGAAGACATTACCCAGAGGATGAAAGAATGTCGGGTGGTGAATTATTTAAAAAGTATTCTGGTTTACTACCAGAGTTTGGGAGGGTGGTTTGTGTTAGTGCTGGTTTTATAACGGGTGACGAAAGAAAAATACAATCGTTCACCAAAGGTTCAGAAGAAGACATTCTAAAAGAAACAGTTAATCTTTTAAACAGAGTTTATAAACTAGGGTTTTCACTGTGTGGACATAACATTAAAACATTTGACCTACCTTATCTAGGTAAAAGAATGCTGATAAACAAAGTAAAACCATCGGGGATAATGCCTTCTTACGACACCAAACCCTGGGAGATAAAAGCTCTGGACACTAAAGAGTTGTGGAACTTTGGTTCATATAAAGGATTGTCTGCCTTACACTTAGTATGTAGTGTACTAGGATTAGATACACCAAAAGATGGAAAAGTGGATGGTTCTAACATCCACAAAAGTTATTATGTGGATAATAACATTTCAGAAATAAAAGAATATTGTGAAAAAGATGTCAATGCATTAATGGATATAATTTCTCACGTAAAGTCTCTATAAATTCTTTCCAATTAACTTATATTTATAATAAACACGTTTAACTATGGCCTTTAACTTCAGGGAAATCCTAACCAATTTAATTATTGAGGACAGTCGATACGATGTCCTTATGAAAAAATATACCGAACCTAAGAAGAAAGGTAAAAAAGCTGCGATGGATAAAGACCTTCTAATTGATTTGATGAACTCAGACCCAACAACTAAACAAGATTTAGAATCAGGTGAACCAGAAATTACTAAAGTTGGAGCTTACACTAATTGGTTAATTAAACAATGGATGGGGTTACCACAGGAAGCTGACAAAGAATTTGCTTATGGTAGTCCAGATTGGGGTGTTGCATTAGAAAGACTTCAGAATTTATTTATGGAGGACTTGTACAAAACTACAGAAGATTTAGAAAAATTCCATTACCTCAAGAAAACAAAAAAATATAAAGGACAAAAAGATATTGGTCAGATAAAATCTGTAGCAGACTTATATGACAACGTAAAAGATTACAAAGTTAGTAAGGATGAAATAACAAAGACTAAAGCAGAAAGATTAAGAGATGATGTCGATAAAGTTTATGAAGACGATAAATGGTTAATCTTAGTACCTAAATCTAAAGAAGCTTCTTGTCATTACGGAGGTGGACAGACTAGATGGTGTACAGCATCAAAAACATCTAACTATTATGACCATTATAGTAAACAAGGGCCACTCTATATGATGATGTATAAAGAAGATGGGGATAAATCACCATCTGAAAGTAGAAGTCATCAGTTCCATTTTGAAAGTAATTCATTTTACAATGCAGAAGATAGAAGTATTGAGTTAGGACCTTTCTTCGCTACTTACCCAGAACTTAAACCATTCTTTAAAGAAAAGTTTGCTAAGTTCATGAATAAAGATTATGGTAAACAAGTACAATTAAGATACCCTAATGATACCGCATCTAAATACATTTCTATTTATGGTTTTGATGAATTTTTTGAAGCTTTACCAGAAACTTTAGAGAGGTTAGATGTTGAAATATCTAGTAATAGAGGGTATGGTGCAGACAAAAACCAAAAAACACCATCTTTTAGATTACCAGACGACATAGCAAGATTTAAAAATTTAGAAATGTTACACATTGAAGGTATGCTAGGTGAATTACCAGATGATGTGGGCCAACTACAGAACTTGCAATTTATATCCATACCAAATAACCCTAATTTAGTTCATATTCCAGAAACAATAGCAGACCTACCAAACCTGGAAGTACTAAATGTTAAAAATAACTCAAAAATGGTTATACCACATAAAATTATGGAAAGAGCAGCTTGTGGTGAACTAGTACTAATTAAAACTCAACCCGACCAGTCCTTTGGAATTGGGGAATGTAAAAATGGAGAAAAAGTAGTAGTTAATTACGTCGATGACCAAGGTGATTACAAAACCGCTGAAGAAGCACAAAACTCACTCAAATAAAAACTTCCTAACAATTCTTGTCTAACCACAAAATTTATTATATATTTATATTGAATTAAAGAAACATGCGGGTGTAGCTTAATGAAAAGCGGCATACATTCCAGTAGGTAGATGGTGAATCATTTCACCCACCCGCTCTAATATTTAAAAACAACTATGGCAAAATTAAGAAAACACGGACAAACTAGTAGAACTGAAAGAAGAAGAGAAGCTGAACTCAGACAAGAATACTACAATAGTCTAACACCACAACAAAAACTAGGAAGGCTACCAATAAACGGTGAATCTAAAAAAGAAATTGAAAGATTAACACACTTAGTAAAATTTGGTAGAAAAATAAACGAATCCGCAACACCCTCTAAAACAAAAAAAATGAAGGATGTAAAACCATCAAGAAAAGAAAGGTGGGAGGAAAAACAAAAAAACAATTAATATTATGAATGTACAAGTATACAACTTTTTAAAAGCAGAAGCAGAAGCAGATAAGGCAAAAGCATTAGCTAGTCTCCACTTACTAACCAATCACCCAGCTGGTATTGGTGACCACTCAACTAAAGATTATTGGGGTAATTGTAATGAATCAATTAAATTATTAGCTTCAGCAGATGAAAGACTAGAAACTTTAGAAAAATATTTTACTATAACACCAGATACGGAGTAAAAAAATTACTTATAGGAGCTTGACACAACAAATTTATTAATATATTATTAAATAACAATTTAAAGAAATAACCATAATGAACTTAATCGACGCCATACAACAAAAAGACACATTGACTGAGAACGGAATGACAACAAACTCATCCTCACTTAATCACTGTGTTAATCTATTTTTTCAAATAGGAGCGATGCGTGGTGCGAGTAAAGAGAAACTTTTCGCCAAGGTTTCGAAAGCTTTTAATGAAGACCCTCTCACAACAATTAAAATTATTTTTTGGACACGTGATGTCCGTGGTGGAGCTGGTGAGAGACAAATCTTCAGAGATTGTTTGTTATGGTTATGTGAAAATCACAGAGAAGTACTACATAAAAACATTCACTTAATTAGTGAATACGGTAGATGGGATGATGTGTTAACTCTAGTAGGAACCCAGAATTGTTGGGACTCCGCACTAGATTTGGTTAAGACAGCTTTAGAGAAGGAAGACGGACTATGTGCAAAATGGATGCCTAGAAAAGGTACCAAGGCTAACATTATACGTAGGTACCTTAGAGTCTCACCAAAATCGTACCGTAAGTTATTAGTGGGACTTACAAATGTGGTTGAAACCAAGATGTGTGCAAAGGATTGGTCAAGTATCGAGTATTCGAAACTTCCATCCCTAGCCTCGTCAAGGTATCAAAAATCTTTCATGAATAATGATGAAGAGAGGTATGAGGAGTACAAAAGAGCTTTAGTTGATGGTAAAACTACAATCAACGCTGGAGCTGTATACCCTTATGATATTACTAAATCCATTAAGTATGGTGGAGAGAGAGATATTGCACAAGCACAATGGGAGTCTCTTCCAAATTATATGGAAGATATTAACGAGAGGGTATTACCTGTAGTTGATACTTCAGGTTCAATGACAAATCCAGCAGGGAATAACGGTAACGTTAGCTGTATGGATGTTTCAACATCATTGGGACTGTATATCTCAGAGAGAAATGAAGGTGTCTTCAAAAACGCATTTATAACATTCTCTTCGAGACCACAACTACAATTACTCGAAGGTTCACTAGCCGACAGGTTAGACCAACTGGAGAGAGCAGACTGGGGGATGAATACTGATTTACAAGCAACGTTTAAGTTAATCTTGGACCAAGCAGTAAAACACAATGTTCCACTATCGGAGATGCCAACCAAAGTTCTTATCCTTTCGGATATGGAATTTGATACAGCACTCAGTAGTGACTGGAGAGGTGAAAGCGTCTCAAAATGGAACCCAACTGCACAAGAAATGATTAAAGGGATGTATGAGGAAGCTGGTTACAAAATGCCAGGGATTGTCTATTGGAATATCCAAAGTAGACAGGACAATGTACCAACTAGTTTCGACGAGATGGGAACGGCATTAGTATCAGGGTTCTCACCCTCAATCATGAAAAGTATATTAAGCTGTGAGGAACTTACCCCTTACAAAATGATGATGGAGACTATCGGGTCCGCTCGATATGAACCAATCAAGGTCTAATGGGTAGACCAAAGAATCTCTTCGGCAACTTAAACTAACAAGAGAGAGAGGTGGATGTGACTTCCCACCTTGTTGATAAAAAAACTCAGAGGTTGTAGGTAGAAGACCTATTAAAAAAATCCCTATGTGGAGACTTAGGCAAGCAAACACTCAAAAATGATTCTGACTACCCAGAAGATTGAAACTTGTTCGCGGGAAACCGCTTATACATATGAAAGGAAGATTACCGCAATCTTAACAATTACTAAAATTAAATTGAAACCCCTTCCTGAGAATCCTCGTATCGAAAGACACGGGGATTTTTCTTTTAAAGAAAAGTTTCTTATATTTATAGTATATGAGGAAAATTTTAACAATATTATCACTATTCTTCACTATCACCACCTATTCCCAATGTGTCTCTAATGAAACTGTTGTAGTATCACCAGGAGGACCATATTCACCAGGACAGGTTGTGGATGTGTGGTATACATTAGGGAATTTTACAGGAATTAATATAAACTGGATTCATGCGTTCCAAATAAATCTAGGTGTTGGTTGGACAAACCTAACACCAACAGGAACACCAGGTAATCCAGGTGGTTCAACGGGTAATTGGCAATGGGACTTACAACATACTTATCCAGGTGGTTTAAACTTTGGACCAGGGTGGAGATTTATAAATACAGACCCATTTGGAAATCCGGATTGGGGTACCTCATCACCTGGTCCGTTCATAATGTCGTTTCAAGTAACCGTCGGACCTACTTGTACACCAGATGATTTAAGTATTAGTATGGAGGTGTTTGATGATTGTACAACAGGTGGGTGGGCTAATGGAAATTGTTGTGTGGACCCACCATTTCAAATATATAACGGAGTAGTATCACCAGACTTAATAAATACATCAAGTATTTATCATTATTAATAATAACTTTGTCCAGTTTATTCACGAGAAAACTGGACAAAACATAAACAAAAAAAAACAAAAACTATGAAAAAATTACTTACAATTCTATTAGTTTGCTTCGGGTTAATAGCTTACGGACAAACAACGATTAACCCAGACACAGTATGTGCCAACTCAACAGGAGAACAATACTTTGTAACTAACACACCAACATCAACATATAACTGGACGGTAACGGGTGGTGGTGGAGTTTTACAAACAGGACAAGGAACAGACTTAATTACAGTAGATTGGGGAGGAGTATCTGGACTATACCTCAACGCTATTGGTGTAGTAGAATCAAATGCAGCGGGATGTCCTGGATTACCAGTACTACTTGATATTTTTGTATTAGACCTATCAAGTAATGCTATAGGCCCTTTTTGTCCTGGTGACCCATCTGCGACATTAGTAGGTAATCCAGCTGGTGGTGTATGGACTGGTACTGGAGTTTTGGGTAACAACTTTGACCCAGCAACAGCTGGTGTTGGAAACTACGTACTAACCTACTCAATGGCAGGGTGTAATACAACTATTAATGTTGTTGTAAATAACGGACCAGTAACAGGACCAATACAACACTTTTAATATGAAGTGGTTAGTATACATACTACTACTACCACTACAATTATTTGCACAAGAAACATACACTAATTGTGGTGAACTAATTCCACAAAATTACCAAGTAAGTTATGATGTGAATAAGGTATATTATTGGGATATATCAGGTGGGGAAATATTGTATAATAATAATAATTCTATTACGGTACAATGGCCTGACTCTATAGGTACATACATTTTATCTGTACATACAACCAGATTTGGTTGTGATGGTGACACCACCTATCACGAGGTAATAGTAGAAGATTGCCCATACCTCCAAATCTTCGTACCTAATTCTTTCACACCCAACGGAGACGACTATAATGAAACATTTTATGTGCATGGTAGAGATGGGGGTGAAATAAAATCTATGGTTATATATAATAGATGGGGTGATAAAGTATATGAAACCACCGATAACACTCCTTGGGATGGTAAGGGATGTCAGATAGGGGTTTACGCTTACTCAATTAGAACTCACAACCAACATTACACAGGTCACGTTACCTTGGTAAGGTAGGTTGAATCTGTAAGATTTTTGTAATTAAATGTCCAGTTTTTTAACTAATAAACTGGACAAATAGATATATACTTTATATAATTAAAACAAATAAATAATCAAAAAAAGAAGAAAATGAAAAAGTACTTATTAGTATTATTAGTCTTGCTTGGACTACAAACACAAGCACAAATAACGTTATGTGATACAAACATGACTTACACAACGGGTTCACAAATGCAATTAGAAGTAGCAATTCCAGTAACTGGAAATAATTTACCTATGATGGCACCATTGTATGCTGTAACTTATGGTGATGGAAATATGTTATCAGAAGATAGTTGTTTTAGTGGTCCTTGTACACATATGATATACAACTACAACCCAAATGGAACGTATTATGATACACTTACGACTTGTATATCTTATACAGTTACAGACACTATGGGTTATGTTGACACTTTAATGTGTTGTTTTGAACAATATTGGGATGGTCAGTTTTGGCAAAAAGTATTGATACAACAACCAAATTTTAGTTGTGACTCACTATCATACTCAATAGTAATAGACAGTACAACCTGGAATACATTAACAGTAACAGGAAATGCAGATGGTGTAATCAATATGATAGATTCTATGGATTGGAATTTTACAGCATGTAACACATCAACATGTTATACAGCACAAGGAAATAACCCTTATTCGTTCCCACTTATATCCCCACAAGATACAGTTAAATTATGTTATGATGCTTTTGTATATTCTATGGGTAATGTATACACTTGTACAGAATGTGATTCGTTGATATATGATTTCATGACTGATACGTGGGTATTATTTAATATAGGTAACACAACTGGGATAGAAGAATTAATGAAAAATGAGGGAGCTAATAATGTAATATATGACTTAATGGGTAGGGAAGTTAATAACCTTAATAAAGGTGTAATGTATATTAGAAACCAAAAGAAATTTATTATCTTAAGGTAAACCACCAACAACAAATTATAATTAAACCGAAAACTAAAAACTTTCGGTTTTTTTTTGTATCTTTGTAATATGAATTTAGGATACGCTTGTATTAATATGACACTTGGGGAACAAAAACCCAAAATTACAACCAACAGGTCAATGATTAAAAAAACATTTTTGGCTAAAGGTATAGAATATGCTGGTGAACTAGCTTTATTAAATTGTAGAGACTTGTTTGA
>Ga0208134_1000744_pt1 | contig 20990 bp, 27 predicted proteins | sample VirMetDEL_Mar_31_FD_184515 | JGI IMG/M metagenome (GOLD analysis project Ga0208134, IMG submission 184515) | Aqueous microbial communities from the Delaware River and Bay under freshwater to marine salinity gradient to study organic matter... | ecosystem: Environmental > Aquatic > Marine >... | reverse complement strand
TGTGTCCATTTAAGCGGGCAAAAAGGATTAACCCCCCCTACCCCCGTCAAGCCTGCCTCCAGTGGTGCCCAGGATCATCCGGTAGACCTTCAAGGTCACAACCTACAATCGCACCCGTCTTCTCTAAGCGTTGCTTATGCGAGTCGTGACAATGCTTGCAGAGCGACTGGTGGTTTGATTGGTCCCAAAATAACGTTAGGTCGCCCCGGTGCGCTTTAATATGATCGACCACCGTGGCCGGTACTAACTGCCCACGCTTACCGTGGTCCTTACATAGTGGGTTAGATGATAGGAAGCGGAGCCGATACGCGCGCCACCTCCTACCGTACAGCTTGTTAAACGAAGGGTTAGCCAATGTTTAGCCTTACCTGCCCGCCTATATCTTGGCCCTCGCTCGATACAGCGTACGCCTCTAATAGATATCGGCCTTGTAGGTTGCCTTCAACGCTAAAAGTAATAGCCTGCCCAATAGGAACAGACTTACCGTTAATGGTTAGGGCTGTAGTATTAACGGCGGGATTGCTTATCGTTAGGTTGGAGCTATTAACCTCTACCACTGTAGGCACTGTTACCAGCGTTTCCCCGTCTACCATCTGCTTGGATACATCAACACCGGGCACCTTGGTCTTGCCCTGCCTTATGCTATATACCTGTGGCGCTATCTCGGTCATGCTCTACACCTGTCTAAGATTCTGCTCGGCTAATAGGTCCTTCTCTGCATCGGTCAACAGGCCATACGCTACAATCGTTCGCGACTTATCGCCAGCGTTAGCCTTTGCCTTCTTGCCTGCCACCCTAAGATAACGGGCTAAGTCGAGAGCGGTATTATAGTCAATAGTTATAGGCACATTGCCAAACGTTAGTTTGACAGATGTACCATTAACCGCGACCGTATATTTTTGGTTGTGCGCTATACCCATAACCCTTAGTCCATTGTTATATCGAGAGCGCCAATAGCAAACTGAGGATTGACACCATCGCTAATCGTTAGGTCTGCCCCAAGGTCAGCGTGTATCTGTAGCACATCGCCCGTAGCAATGAGGCCAATACCACAATGGACGGCAACGTCGTCAGCTCCGCCCGTCTTTTCGCCGAACTGAATAAGCGCGGCGTTTGAGGCGTTATTACCTGAGACGGTCCAACCGGACCCAGAGCGCGCGACCGTTTGTCGGGCGTACCCTGTATAGTCGCACTCGTCAGCAGTTAAGAGCGTGTCGGTATCGTCTAGCGCTACCGTATGCAAGGATAGCTGGCAGCTACCAACCGTTGCCGCAGCAGGCAAGCCTGTAGCGTCGCCAACATTGGCAATAGCCGCGTTAGCGAGGAGATGATTTAAAATCGAGGTTTCTAACGCGTTTGTTGCGCTCATGGTCTTTATCCTATGTTTAAAAAAATAGTGGCTATAACGTGTAGTGTAACGGATTACCGCTCATTGTGAAATGAACCCGCGATCCTGTCATGGTGTAATGTAGCCCTACAACGGTAGGCGCTACACCTGGAGAACTAAGCAAAGCGCTTGTCGAAAGCGTTATAGGGGCAACTGCCGTTATATTAGCAATAGCCGATATATTAGCCGCCGAACCAAAGGCTAATCCAGCCGTAGCAAAGATATCGTTTAGCGTGGCCTGCGTTAATTCAGCCGCACTACCAAATACTAGGCTAGATACAGCAGACAGCCCGCCTGTCGCATTCAACACCGCCGAATTGGTAAAACTTAACCCTGTGTTGGCGGTTAATTTACCCGTAGCCGTTAAGCCCGCAACGGAGCCAAACGATAGCGCCGCTGTACTCGTTAGATTAAAATTACCGGCCTGGGTTAATCCTGCACCTGTAGTAAAGGTTATCGAGCTATTAGCAACTAGCGCTCCAACAGCGTTTAATTCTGCCACCGAGCCGAACGAAATAGCCGCCGTAGCAACCATGCCCAGCTCGACCGAGGTTCTTATCTCGGAAAGGGTTTCGCCAATTGCCTGCCCCTGGTTGTCATACATTGAAGATGAACTTGGAAAGCCGGTAGGGTGGTATTTGCCCTCATGGGTTAGAGAGAACAAAGCCCCTTGAGACGCCCCCCACCAGCCAGCCGAACCTGTAGGGTTGGCGCCTAACGATGGGTATGTTCCCCCCGTTAATTTGGCCAGCATCTTGTCTTTAAAGTTTACATCGTAAGGATTTCCGGTGTCGTAATAGGCTCCAAAATCTGAGCTAAGACTGTAAGCCCCGTGGAAATCAATTAAACCCTTAAGGCTTGTTACATCTACGCCTATAGCCGCAATAATGTCATCAGCTACGGTTCCGGCTGGAGTCCCGTCCCAGGCCCTGTTTATATCTGTACTTGTAGCATCTGACTCGTCGAATCGCTCTCGCCCGAATGCGCGGCCAGCCGGGTTCACCTCGTATATAAAAAATGAAAAGTCTACTAAGAGCTGATTCGCTATAGCTGAACCACCTAATAGGTAATCAACAAACCCTTGCAACATATAGTTGCCTTGATCTTCAGAAGCATGTGCTCCCATCAGAAGGACTACGGGCCATTTATCCCCTACATCAGGTGTAGCTGCATCATTACTGATACGAATACCGTATAGGTTTATATCTTGTTGAGGGAAGCTGTTAGCGTTAGTTGCGCCTGGATCAACAGAGGCATGTACGTTAGTTGGTAGAGAACCGGCGGCAACGCTAGAGGCTAGCTCGTGGGCGTTAGAATCAAGGGCTATTTCTGCAATAAAGTCTTGCGTGTCTGAATAATGCCATCGTGGTTTGGTGGCAAATTCAATATCGCCCGTAAAGGCTGTATTCATTGACACCGTAACAATATCAGAAGCAATCGCTACGTTATCAAACTCGTACCAAGTGTTTCTGTCATCTGTTAGATAATGCCATACGGGATTTCCCGCCGAAAAGTTTTTATGCCTTGCGTTGGTTTGGTCATAAACAAAAGTTGGCGTTTTGCCTGTGCAAGCGGTCATTCTGGCACAAAGCATCAACCAGCCAGTAACGTCGCTGTAGTCTTCAGGAGCAAGCGTTAATGTTGGCGTTAATGTTGCGGCATCGGTTATAGATGAACCAGTCACATCGAAAATGGCAGAATCAAAGTTATCCGAGCCAAAACTTATAGCTGTTATAGCTTGGCCCAAATCGGCCGAGGTAGACAAACTTAAGGCCGCTGTGGATGACATCTCGCCTATAGCGTTAAGGTCGGCGCTTGTGCCGAACGACAATGCCGAAATAGCGGTTATATCTTCGCTAAGTGGCGACGTTAAAGAAGCACTTGATCCAAAGGAGAGCGAAGCCGTGGCCCCCATCTCACCTATAGCATTTAGATCAGCAGAGCTGCCAAACGAAATAGCCGCAGTAGCGGTTATATCATTAGAGGCCATTGTTGGATGAGTTGCTGTGGTTGGCGACCCATAAACGGTAACTGTTTGGCTGTTCTCTGTTTCTGTTGTATCAGTGTTCGTTAACGCCTGATAGTGAATAGCTGGCGCTCCAATGGTGCTGCCAGAGGTACCTGCCGTCATCGCTACAGCATCAGCTATAACCCTAGAGCTTTCCCACATGGTAACTTCGGCAATAATACAATCGCCGGGGGAGGTAATAGTTGAACCCGTAGCAGACCTAGAACCCAAATGGAGGGTATCAGTATCGTCGCCCGAGCCGTAACCCGGCCCTGAACCACCATTTAAGCTACCTGTTCCATTCTCTGTTACCGAAACACCATCTTTCCAGACTGTAGGAGTTGAGGAAACACCATCAGCCCCGCCCGTAAAATTTACGGTTATGTTATACCAGGTGCCAGTACTTAGCCCTAGAAGGACGACACCTGTGTTGGCGTCAACATCTCGGCCCCACGTGGTGCCGCCAGTTCCGTTAGTTATGATAAACAGCTTGTCATCCTCTTGGATGACCATAAACCCACGTGACCCTTCGCGATAGCTTAGATTGCGCTCATAGGCTGAATTCGTATCGGTAAGCTGAATTTTGAAGTTAACGGAATAGGCATTGGTGTTATCAATAACGCCCGTAGTGTCAATGACTACCTTTGAACTTGTTCCATCAAAGCTAATAGCCATTAAAGGGACGCTCCACTGTCGAGCCAATCGCCCACAATATCTATTTCCGTTTGTGTTAGCCCTGGATTATGAGTAACACCAAAATCAATATCATCTGTTTCTTCTGAGTCTGTTCTGCCATCTGTGCGCCTTCCAGCGGCTTTCCAATATAATAGGCTTCTTAATGCAAACATATTATCAACATATTTAGAGGTTAATGGCCGCTGTACACCATAAGTTCTCGTGTCGCTTGATCCGTCTCTAATGGCAACCCGCATGGAGTCTGGAACTGTAATCTGTGCAAAATCTTGTACCAGGCTCTCATAATTCCAAAGTGGCACCAGATCGGCATCATCGGGATTCGGCTCGGATTGATTGTGGCATGATGAGCATTTGTCCTGGAATAGCGGTTCTATATCATCCGTATAAGTTGGCACCATAGAAGCCGTGGTTAAATCTGTTGGTGTAGTCGTTGAGGCTAACACGCTTTCATATACTTTTGGCACATAAAAGCCGCCTTCAGGGTCAGGATATGTTCCGTCAACATAATCTTGGCTGTGAGTGTGGCAACCTGAACAAACGCGCTTTTCACCTGGGCGCAATGACTGAGGCAAAGTGTCACGCTTGATAACTCTACCATCAGCATTAATGCCAGCCATCAGCAAAGGCGTATCACAAGGAACCGTAGCCACCATAGAATCATCGGGAAGCAAGGGGGCATCACCAAGCAACCTAACCTCGTTGCCTGTGTTATTTTTATAACCAGATGTCGAAGACGTTAGCCTTGGGATAGCCTCATAAAAGCGCACTGCAACGACATCAGAGTGGGGAAACTTTCTCAGCTCACCGCCATTGTTTCCGCTCTCGCTGGCCCTATTATCAAAAGCATATTCTTTAAAGGAATGAGCATCAGTGGCACCAGCGTCTAAACTAACCATTCGGCAGCTTGAATCACCTGTTTTAGATAATGTGGGCGTTGCTATTGTTCTTGCCTGTATCACCCTGGCCGCGAATTCGTGCCATTCTGGGTGGTCAACAATCAAAGATAAATCGCTTGGGTGGTGGCTTGGTATAATTGTCGTGGCATACAGCCCGACATTGCAATCAGTCTGGCCAGCGTCTGCTAACTTGTTATTTGTGCCAGGTACAGCAGTAGCCACCCTTGTACAGTACCCTTGAGCATAAGAAACAATGGCCTGACCATTCGGCAAGCCTTCAGGGTAGCCAACCTTCCCCATATATTTGCCCGTATCAGGGTCTATTCTTGACGGGGCATCTTCTGACCAGCCATAAGTCGCAAGGTTATACATGCCATCTTGTACAAACTTATTTGCTATCGACCCTTCTACGCCAAAAGGTGCCTGTGGCCAGCACAACGCGCCGCCATGCCCAAGGTTATTAGCGCGATAATAATTAGTAGTACAAGCGTCACCGTTAGCCAGCTCCGTAAGAAAGTGAAACGCCTTCATTGTTTGTTCGCCAGGATTTGCCGCGTATACTTTGTTTCTGTGGCCTCCCAGCAATACAGACATATCGCCGCCCTCGCGGTCTATGTCTTGTATCGTCCAATAATTAATGAACGTCCCAGGCCACTGGACTGATCCGTTATCTGTGGTATATGGAAGATTATGGGACAGCCAGTGTGACCCATACTTAACGCGACCAGTACTAAATAAATAAGGGTGCATACTGCCGGCAAAGTCGTGGGGCGTTATATCTTTGACATTGCTCCCATCTTCATTAGCAATAAATAATCTCGGCTCTGGCGCGCTAAGACGTACCGGGCCTAAATATGCTTTGCCGGAAGTAGGGTCAACCCTCGTTACAAAAGGGTAATAGTGTGGGTTTCTATCAGATCCAAACATAACCTTGCCTTCTGGCAAGAAGATTGGCCCCATATCTGACACGCCTGCGGTATGCGGCCAGTCCGTTATGTTCTTGGTGGCAATATCATAAATATGGATAGTTGCCTCATTGTTTTTTGAGCTTAACTGACGCGGGGGGTAATCTCTGTTCTCCGGCCATACGGGTTTAAGTGAGTCTGCCCTATATACACTGAATATTATTTTAGTCCCATCTAGACTGCTCTGCGCGTCTGTTGGAACGCAGGGCCGAACCTCATTCATGCAATCATAAATAATTTCTTCTGTTCCGTCTGGTTGGCGCAAGACTAGCTGCCCTGGGGCATTAAATCCATCCAAAATACTGCCAACCTCTGGCAGTGTGTCAAGATAGGCCCAGTGTGACACCTCCACGCCGTTTATTATAAAATCATCAACCTGTGTGCGGGGAACGCGTGTGTAAACAAGGGTAGGAATGCCCCCAGTAACTGGCGGCGCAACTATAACCACCTCGCATCCGGTAGCGTCTACAACTGCACCGGGCGACGAATCACACAAGTCTACATCATCAAAGACACCATCCCCATCGCTATCTAAAATAACAGGCGGCTCGACGGCCCCACCTGAAGTGGTTATGGTGGCATCGGGCCTTATAATCTTATACGTGCCATAGGGAAGGTTTAAAACTTTACCAAGCGCATTAACCGCGCTAGTTGATTTTGTTACGCCTTCAATGGGCGTGCCGTTTTCATCGGCTATAACCAGATTGGGCCAAGTTTGCTCTACATCAGCAACGGCAACCAACGGCAAAAACAACAATAGAAAAAACAGGCGCATAATTATTCCGTAATAATTTGATCTTCTAAAATAAGATAAGGGCTTAACACTGTGTCCCTTGGTGAGTGGGCAGAAGGGCTACCGTTCAATAGGCGCAAGCCAGCGAAAGCCACAGCATATTCTGCCAGTTCTGAACAAAACCACTTGCCATTCTCAATAGCTTTTCGCCGCGACATAAAACGAGCCACCGAGTTAAAATCGTATTTTTTGCCAATCTGGTCATATAAAAACCTCTCCGCCATTGCCTCGTCGATGTCGCCATCTATTCTATAAACGTCTACTTTTGTTCCTGGCGTGTGGAGTGTTGAGGCATTAGGGCTCATCTGTACCCCGTTTTTGTGCCAGGCCTCAACAACTCTACCGTCTTTAAATTTGGTTCCAATATGGGAATATTTCGAGCGGGTTTGGAATCTAATCGCCTTCGAGATTAACGACTTCCCCTGGTAGGCCAATATTTTCAACGTTGTTTCCTTTTACTATGACAAGATCAACGGTCGTTATATGAACACAACCAAACAAACTAACCATCAGCAATAATACGACTAATTTCACGAGCTCGCCCTGGCGTATCGGTTCTGGCCCATTTGGACCGGAGCATTTCTTGTGAAGCCGAAATATAATCGCCAGCCGCTAAAAGTCTTAGCGTATTTTTAAAAGCCCTAATCCCCGCCCCGCCAAGCTGAAAACGCCAATTTAAAAAAGCGGCCTGCACTTCCGGATTGGTTTCTGCAAACCAGCGAAAATTTATAAGGTCATCATAACATTCGTTTAGGTCATTTGTTAATAGCCCATCTATCTCGCTATCGCTCAACCCCTTACCATCCAAGTTGCGCCCAACGCCGATAGTATTGTTTCCCAGGTGGTCCTTATACACTAGAGCGCTCCGCCCTTCGTGCGCTTCGACCTGTGGCCTAGCTATTTCAATGCACTTTATCATTTTAGCGCCCTTTTGATACTGTTCGCTTTTAATAAAATTCGGGTTATTTCGTCTTGAGAATAGGGTTTGTGCTCGTGCCGACTAATAGAAAGGAATAGAAAGGACATATCTTTTAGGCCGACATAAAACCAAATGCTGTGCTTTATGTTCTCGGCCTGGTAGTAGTATTTTATCTGGCTTCTCGGTAGGGCTTCTACGTCGATAACCGTATAATCTTTTCGCCCAATATCCTCCAAAAGCTTTACGTAGTGCATATCCACGGGCAAATCTACATAATCCGAGGCTATCGACGGATCAACCCCGCCCCCGGCAGATAACATAAGACTTACTGAATAAGGCTTGCCAACAGATGGAACACCGCCGCCATTCTTACCGGCAAACAATAAAACGCGGTCCGCGCCGTAGTTGGTCATATCTTCCATTATTTTTCCGGCCACACCAACCCGGCCAAACCCGTTTATATATTTTCTATCTTGAAACCATTTTTTTAAAACAATAGATAACCACTTAAAAAAACCGGCGGAAACAAGAAAAGCAAAAACCCCGGCAAGCGCTTCGTATAAATCCATAAAATATATATTCCATTCGTCTAGGGTTTTTGATGCTGTCGCACATTATCCCACAAAACGCCGCCCGACTGCCAATAGCGCGCCAAAAAAGCGCCGCTATTAGCCATAATGGTTACTTTGCGCCATTATTGGCCGCTAGCCAGCCAAATGCCTGCCGACATAATCTGGCCAAAATACAAACAAAGGCAAGTAGTGAAACCAGCGTGCTTGCTCCTGCGCTGCATCACAGTTTTCATTGTGCATACCGCAGGCGATTAAAAATCCGATCACCCAAATAAAAACCATCAAAACAATTACTTCATCCATTATTCGTTACCTCTGGTTGTGTTCTTCGGTAGGCTGTTGTAGTCGTTTTTTTATTCCACTGCATAATTCAGGGTTGCTTTCGAATAATATATACTTTCTGCCTAGGTTGTTGGCTGCCACGCCAGTTGTTCCGCTGCCTGCGAATGGATCTACAACAATTTGGCCGGGTACGGTAACTAAATCTATAAGAGCCTCCATAAGCTTCACAGGTTTTTGCGCTGGGTGAAGCCCACTTTCACCTGCGGCCATTCCGCACTCAAAGATATTGTCTTTTGTACCAAAATATTGCACAAATTTATCTTGGTTATAGGCACCAACTCCATGCTCAAGGACGTTATCAGCTATAGTTATTTTATATGGTTTAAATGCCCAAATAATGGGCTCAAATGTGGGCTTCAAGTTTCCAACACGCCAGCCTTCCCAAAAATCTGCGGAATTAGTATCACCGCGACGGTTATAAACAACACTAAGTCTTTGTGCTCTATGTACCGCTTTGGGTCGTGTCCACCCAAGCATATCTCGAAAATTAAACCCCGCACCCTCTAATGCGGAAATACAGCGATGTGCATAGCGTCGACCAGCAAAAATAATTACTGAACCTCCAGGCTTTAATGCCCTCAACCATTCAGATGCCCACGATGTACACCAATCTTGGTATTCATACGGTATTTTTCTGTCAGCTTCGGACCATCCATTAATAGGTTTACCCCGCTTTTTGAATACGGCTCCTGCCTTGTCCTGTGCAGGGCTCTTTCCACCATACGCTGAATTAGTATTTGCATGCAGGACATCCCAGTCATCAAGGCCTATTCCATAAGGGATGTCGCTGAGAAAAAGATGAACTGAATTTTCGGGGATTGACTTCACTAGTTCTATGCTATCGCCGCAGACAATAGTGTTTTTGTTTGGTACCCCTTTGTCTTTTGGGCAAGCCATGGTCTTATAGCATTTCATCATTCGTTACCCCTGGGTTATACCGGCAAGTAGGCTTAATGCCGCCTTAAGACAATCTCCGCAAATATAGGCTGTGTTGCTTTCGTAATCTTCTTCCTCCCCTATCTGCACAACATTAATATTTTCCGCCTCGCATTCGTGGCAATTTGTCCTTGTCCAAGAGCCGTTCCCTATAGCCTCGTCTACCGCTTCCGGCGCTGGTTGTGGTCCCAACGCTATTAGCTTCTCAAGAATTTGTTCTTTATCTACTCCCCACTGATAGTACGAGTTTTTTGAGCATTGTTCTCTCCATGCCTCCGCCGCACCGTCCGCCAATTCCTGTCTAGTTTTTATTCTCACGTTGTTTTCTCCTTTGGCTTCTGCTGTTGGGTTTAGATATCCGCCCACTGGTCGCGCTCCAAACGTGGTCGAATATTTGCTTATTAGGCTCCTTTGGCTGTCCCTCCCAATCGCTAGGAAGGCAGATCGCTTTTTTATGGTTTGCATACGTGTGATATGCCATGCACGCCAACCCCTCAGTAGAACATCGGGTGGCATTCTCGCACCCCTGGCACGGCGTTTCATAATCACGAACTACCGCTTCTTGTGCTATCCCCCTGGTTGCTACCATTTGGCCCTTTTTTATATAGTTGCTAGGATCAAACGACATTGGGTGCCCCTTTGTCTTTTGGGCAAGCCATAGCCTTAAACGTGACTTTGGGACAGCTCTCTTTCCCGCAACGAGGACAGGCCGGGCTATTAAGGCACCAACCATCGCGCACTTTTTTCCGGTCTTCCTTTCTTCTTTTGCTTCCTTTGCCTGCCTCTCTCACCCTAACGCCTCCGCCTGAACAACCTTTTTAATCTGTTGTTTCATTAAAAAAACCATTTCGTCTAACGCCGATTGTTCCCGCATGACTAGGAAGTTATGCGCGTCTCTAAAGGTTTCGTGAAAAATGCCCCACTGAGAATTCTTTTTAGCCCTCGCTCCATCCGACATATAAACAAAATCGTCGGTTTCTCGGATGATATTAATTAAAAGAATCTCAACCCCGCCGGTCGGAGTGTAATATTTAACGCCCATCGAACCACCCCCCCAATAACAAACAATCAAGACAAGCGCCGGTTTGCTCAAACTCGTAAGCGTCTATCGCCATAACGACTAAAACGTTCATAAGAAGGCAAAAAGCCAGCATCGCTATAAAAACCAATAAATTTTTCATTCGAAACCACCCATACAGGTATAGCCAACCACCTGCCCTTTTGCACAATCAAACGCTTGTTTTCGGTTTCTGGCGATAACCTCCTGTTTGGTCCCATCGGACAGGGTTAAAACATAAAGGAACATAATCACCGTTTTTTCTGGTTGTGGTGCCTCGTATCTATACATAACAAATTCTCCTTCTCTCTGTGTCTGCGCCTAGTATAACAACCCTTTTAAATAAAAACTACTTTTTTAGTTACATTAGTGTAAGTGTTTGATTTATATAATGATAGTTAACATAGTTAAAGATAGTAAAAAGAAAACTACGTTTAAGTGATTGATTTTATTAAGATTTATTATAGATAGTTAATATAGTTATATATTATATATTATATATTCTTATTTTTTACTAAAAAAACGCCTTTAGACTACGTTTCTATATAGATAATTAGTTAATTAATTATAGGTGTATAGGGCTACTATCTTACTATGTTAACTATGTTAAAAATTATTGTTTTAAATCAATACGTTAAACGTAGTTTAAACATAGTAGGCCCACCATTTTCCAACTATGTTTAATTTATATTTGTATATAATCTATATAATAGATATATTGCCCAGACCAAAAACAAGGAGAACGAGATATGAACAACGAAAAATCTAATTTTTTTGTAGCTGAAGAATATGGCGAGGTAAAAGAATTCGTAGACGAAGTGTTAGACGATATTGAGCTGGAGGAAGTTATAACTTTTGGCGGGATTATTAATCATTGGGGCAAGGAAATAACACCGGCTTACTTTAGAACACTGGTTAGCATGTTTGGAAAAGTAGAGAAAAAGTTCTTTTCTGTAAAGGTTTTACCATCTGGAGAAGGGTTAGCAAAAGTTAAGCGGGTGCGCTAATGAATTATATCGACTATATCGACGAAGGCTTTCGCATTATGGCCTTGCAGCCGGTTAAAAACGGAAAATGCCAGTGTGGAAAAGACGACTGCGAAAACCAATATAAACACCCACGCGCGAGTAACTGGCAACATACGCCCCACTGGAGCGACGAACAAATAGAGAACATGGAGCGTTATGGGCAGCTAGACCAAGGCTTTGGTGTGCTGGTAGACGATCACATTATTATAGATGTGGACCCAAGGAACGGCGGCAATGAATCCTATTCAAAGCTTTGCAAAGATACCGGGATAGACTACGAAAAGGAGTCGGGCTTTGTGGTTGAAACCGGCGGCGGCGGATTGCATATTTACTTTAAAAGACCCCACGAAAGCGCTCTGGTTTCCCATCTGCACGACTACCCCGGCCTAGACTTTAAGTGTAGCGGGTTCGTGGTTGGTGCCGGATCAATGCACAAGTCCGGGTTAACCTATGAACCAAAAAAGGGAAGCCCAGAAAAAGTAGGCCCAGCACCGGAAGCACTTTTAACGCTTCTTAAAAAAGCGGACACCTATCGAGCAAACTATAACGGTGCAATGATAGACGTTGCAGAATCCGAAATTATAGAAATGCTTACAACAGTCGATAGCGGAGCGGACTACGACACCTGGATAAAAATAGGCATGGCCGTCCACCACGCAACAAGTGGTAGCGGGTTCGACCTATGGGACAGATGGAGCGCAACCGCTGAAGAATATCCGGGACCCGACACCCTGCAACGTCATTGGCATTCGTTCGGGAAAACATTAAACCCGGTTACCGTCGGGACCCTAATCCATTTCGCGGAGGAGGCCGGATATCAACAGCCGGTAACCTTTGATAGCGGTCTAACGTATGAACTAAACGAGCCGCCTATTGTTGATCTGTTAAGGCCCCCTGGCTTTGTCGGCGAGATTACCCAATGGATTAACAGCCAATGTAGGTTCCCTCGTGAACGCCTAGCGGTAGCCGCCGCACTGTCGGCAATATCTAATATTGGCGGGTTGCTATACGAAGACGAAGAAACCGGGGCGACGAGTAACCAGTTTATCTTTTGCGTTGCAGGTTCCGCCACCGGGAAAGAGGCAGTCCAACAGGCCCAAGCTGATATCCATAGAGCGGTTGGTTTTGCTCCGGCGACCCATGGGGCGATTAAATCTGAACAAGAAATAGTACGAAACCTAATGCGGCATCAGCCCGCGTTTTATTTGGTCGATGAAATAGGTTTTTTTCTTGAGAAAATAAACAACGCGAGACAATACGGCGGCGCATCCTACCTGGAAGGCGTGTTGGCGCTTTTAATGTCGGCTTATTCCAAAGCTAATTCGCACATGCTTTTAACGGGCGACGCCAGGGACGAGGCCGGGAAAGAGCTACAAAGACAAATAGCCAAACTACAAAAGGACGTAGACCAAGGCGAAAACCGAGGCGAGGAAATAAAAACGCTAACCGCCCGCCTTGCATCGTTAGACAGTGGGTTAGAGCGGCCTTTTTTGTCGCTAATTGGCTACACCACCCCGGTTTCCTTTAATAAAGCGGTTAACGGAGAGCAAGCCGACAATGGCTGGGTTGGTAGAGCATTAATCTTCCAGGAAAAAGACACCAACCCAAAAATGAAAAAAGGCTTCAAACGAAAGCCTTTGTCGGAAGCCATGAAAAACACACTTATGGCCATTTGTACAGATGGAAGTGTCGACGTTATGTCCGACCGTATAGAGAATCCAAGGCCGCGAAAAACAATACCCATGGCGAAAGATGCACGCGATAGGTGCGCGGAGATATCCGACGAGCTTTGGGAGTATTCAGAGAAAAGCAAAGAAACCAGCCTGGAGGCAATACCGCGACGGGGTTATGAGTTAATGCTAAAAGTTGTGTTAACGCTTGGCATTCCTGGAGGCATCCAAACCTTGGAGCACGTCGAATGGGCTTACGCCTTAGTAATGAAAGACCTTTACGAAAAAATCAATCTAGCGGCGCAAAATATGGCGAGCGCGGAACGTAGACCAGGCGAGGAATTATCGCGGAGACTGTTGGGTTTGCTTGATTCTAAGCACGCAGAAACAACGGGCGTTTTGGTTAACCGTTGCCGAAAATTTAAAAAGGACGATGTTATAAAAACGCTAGAAAAGCTAGAAGAAGAAAAACTGGCGGTCTCCTCAGAGGTTAAAGCCAGGAACGGAACAACCAAAAAATGGATGTTAGCCTAACAACTAAAAAAATAGTTTTATTGTGGATTGGTTTGTGTATACTAGCCAGGCGAAAAGAGAAAAGGAGAAACAATTAAATGTCTTATTTATCGCAAATCGAAAAGCCAAAAGACCGGCCTATTATTGCAACCATCACGGGCGACGCGGGCGTAGGTAAAACTACGCTAGCTTGTGCCTTCCCCAAACCAATCGTTATTCGGGCGGAAGACGGGCTACAGTCCATTCCCAAAGAAAAGCGCCCCGACGCTATGCCTATCATTCACGAAGTCGATGAGCTATGGGCACAACTAAAGGCGTTAATTCAAGAAAAGCACGACTATAAAACCGTTGTTATTGATTCGGTAACAGCCCTGGAGCGGTTATTTGTTCAATACGTTATCGACAGCGACACCAAAAACCCTAAGTCTATTAACCAAGCTATGGGCGGCTATGGTGCCGGTCCGTCGGCGGTTGGCACTATGCACCATCGAGTTAGAAAAGCCTGTGGCGTGTTGAATGAAAAAGTCGGAATGCACGTTGTTTTTGTTGCCCATGCGGATATGGAAACAGTCGAGCTTCCCGACAGCGACCCCTATTCTAAATATTCTTTACGCCTTGGTAAAAAAAGCCAAGCACCCTATACCGACGATTCCGACGTGGTGGGCTTTGTTAAGCTGGAAACTTTCACTAAGGGCGAAGGCGAGCGCAAAAAGGCTATTAGCAATGGGACCCGCATCTTAATAACAGAAGCAACCGCTTCTAACATCACAAAAAACCGCTATGGAATAACGCAACCGCTAGAAATTATCGCGGGCGAAAATCCATTAGCACAATACATTTCATCTTTAAAAACTGAGGTAAAAACCAATGGATAATTTTTGGGAAAAAACAGACGAAGAAAAAGCGGCCACAAAGGGAAGTTATGACGCGGATACCGGCTTTGATCCGCTGCCAGATGGAACGCAGGTTGTCGCATTAATCGACGAGGCAAAGTGGGATGTCTACGAGAACAACCCCGAACACATTAGCTTAAAATGGGAGATTATCGACGGCGAGCACAAGGGCCGCAAGATATTCCAGAAAATCCAAATTAAGTCCAACGAAGAAAAAAAGCGCACGAAGGCGCGCATGATGTTAACGGCCATTGATGACAATTGCGGCGAAAAACTGTTTTCCCTGGGACGCGAGCCAACGGATAGCGAATTAGGAACGCACCTAATGAACCGCCCGATGGTTTTAAAACTTCGTGTTTGGGAGATTGACGGCAAGTCGGGTAACTGGGTTGTTGCTGTGGACAAGCTTAACCGATCCGAAACACCGGCAACACCGGCAACCGAAGCCAGCGTCTTAGGAGGCGACATTCCGTTTTAAATAAATAACCCTCAGCTTGGCCGCTTTCGGGCGGTCTTTTTTTTCTAGGAGTTTTTAATATGAATAATATAATGCTTGATTTAGAGACTATGGGAACTGGGGCAAACTCTGCAATTATTGCTATTGGCGCAGTAAAATTTAGCTCTAAAATTGACGATAGATTTTATGCAGCTATAGATCTAGACAGTTGTTTGGATGCGGGCCTGGACGTTGACGGGAAAACTATAATGTGGTGGCTTAAGCAGAGCGACGACGCGCGGGCGCAATTTACAAAAAATATTACTGTTGGTTTGAGTTACGCGCTTAAACTTTTTTCAGACTGGATAGGAGAAAACGCCATAATATGGGGGAACGGCGCAGCATTTGACAATGCCATTCTTTCTAATGCTTATCGCGCTTTAACTATAAAACAACCGTGGTTTTTTTGGAACGATCGCTGTTACAGAACGGTTGCTAATTTTTTTCCTCCGTTAGTCACAAAGCCGGAAAGAATCGGAACGTATCACAACGCGGTTGACGACGCAGAAAGCCAGGCGCTTCATTTGATCTCTATAGGCGGGGAGCTTTTAAAATGACTGAACATGAACAACGATCGCCAGAATGGTTCGCCCAACGGGTCGGAAGAATAACCGGCTCCAGGGTTGGTGCAATTTTAGGGTGCAACCCTTTTATGAAACCCGCCGACGTTATGCGCTCAATGGTCCGAGAGTTCCACGGGGCACCCTCAGAATTTACCGGAAACGCTGCTACCGAATACGGCACGTTTCAAGAAGAAAATGCTATTGCCGACCTGGAGCTGGATGGGTTCACTATTACCGAGGTAGGATTTTTACAGCGTCCAGACTTCCCTTGGTTGGGCGCGTCGCCGGACGGCTTGATCGGGAAAGATTATATACTGGAAATAAAATGTCCCTACGGAAAACGCAATATAAAAAACGGTGAAGAATTTAAAACGCTAAACGAACAAGATCACTATTACGCACAAGTTCAAACAGAAATGTTTTGCGCCCAACGAGAAAAGGCTATTTTTTACCAGTGGGCCGTCGGTGCAAGTGTTATCGAGACTGTAAAAATCGACCCTCCATGGCTGGAAGAAAACCTTCCGAAGCTTGAAGCATTTCATAAAGAATATTTGGTGGAGATAGAAAACCCAAGCCGCTACCTGGATAACATTATTGATAATCCAAAACTTGTAAAGCAATACCGCGACGCGTCAGAAGCCTTCGACGAAGCAAAGGCGTCCCTGGAAGAAATAAAAGAAAAAATATGTAAGTTAGCGGGCGACACAAAAACCCACATTTCCGGCCTTGTGGTTACCCCTGTGGAGCGGAAAGGAAGCGTAGACTATAAGAAGGTGCCAGAGCTAAAAGGCGTTGACCTGGAGCCATACCGCAAAGAGCCAAGCCATTACATGAAAATTAGCAATGAGGCGGCCAAATGAGTGTTGAGCTGTTACACATGGATTGCATGGATTACATGAAAGACTTGCCTGATAACGCTTTTGATCTGGCGATTGTTGACCCGCCGTATGGGATTAATGTAAATATATCAATGGGAAGGCGTAAGGGCCAAAAGCATAGCGGCCACCACAAGTACGCTGGCGGTGACAAAGATGCGCCTAATGCGGAATATTTTGACCAACTCAAGAGAGTTAGCAAAAATCAAATCATATGGGGTGCCAATCACTTTATTAGCAGGATTCCGAAACCTGTAGACTCGCCATGCTGGGTTATGTGGGATAAAGGGTTTAGCGATGAGGTTACTTTTGCTCAGTTTGAGTTAGCGTGGACTAGCTACACAAGCACCTGCAAGAAGTTTGATAAGCCACCTAATGACCAATACCGCATTCACCCAACACAAAAACCCGTCAAGCTCTACGAGTGGCTCCTTAAAAACTACGCCAAAGAAGGCGACAGAATCCTCGACACTCCTCTGGGTAGCGGTTCAAGCGCCATTGCAGCCCATTATGGCGGCTTTGATTTTGTCGGTATGGAATTAGACGAAGATTATTACAAGGCCGCTTGCGAGCGTTTTGATAATGAGACCGCGCAGAAGGCTATGTTTTAATGGCCCAAACAAAAAAACAATCCGCCCTTGAGTCGTTTATGAACATTGCCGTCGGGTTTGGTATTAATATATTGGCCAACTTTTCAATATTCCCGTTTTTTGGTTGGGTTATTAGCATAGAACAAAACCTTCTTATCGGCGTTATTTATACTTTTATTTCATTTGCGCGGAGCTATTTTTTACGTCGTTTTTATAACTGGAAACACAAATGATAATTCTTAGACCTTACCAAGAGGAAGGTTTTAACGCACTAAAAAACCACATTAGCAACAGCTTTGAATCGTGCGTATTGGAGGCGGCAACGGGAGCGGGCAAAAGTTTAATTATAGCCAAGCTTTCGGAGTGGCTGTGGAACGTAAGCAATAAACGCGTGTTATGCCTGGCACCATCAAAAGAGCTAGTGGAACAAAATTTTAAAAAGTTTATAGCGACGGGCAACCCGGCGAGCATGTTTAGCGCCTCCACTGGGCAAAAATCGTTAAGGCACCCCGTGGTTTTTGGAACACCACAAACGGTAGCGAACAGCCTGGATCGTTTCGGCGGCTTTGCGGCGGTTGTTATAGACGAAGCCCATGGCATAACGCCGACAATAAAAAAGATCATCGAGGACCTAAAAGAAAAAAATCCCAAGTTGCGCGTTATTGGTTTAACGGCAACGCCCTATCGAACGGTTGGCGGTTACATCTACCAGATAGACGAGAACGACAAACCAACCGGACATAATGCCTATTTTTGTAAGCTGGTTTTTAGGATAACGGCACAAGAGCTAATAGATATGGGTTATCTAACGCCGCCGGTTGTTGGCGCCACCGAGGAACACTATAAGACCGCCGCCCTAGAATTAAATAACATGGGCAAGTTTAAGGCGGACCAGGTAGAAAAAGCTTTTGAAGGTCACGGGCGAAAAACCGCGGCTATTGTTGAGAACATTGTAACCCTAGCCGCCACGAGAAAAGGCGTTATTATTTTTGCCGCAACGGTTCACCATGCGGAAGAAGTGTTAGCCAGTTTACCACAGCACAATAGCGCGATAGTGACGGGCAACACCCCCAAAAAAGAGCGCGAAACAATACTGTCCAAGTTTAAAGCGAAGCGCCTTAAATATGTCGTAAACGTCGCCGTCCTTACTACCGGATTCGATGCGCCACACGTTGATTTAATCGCTATTTTGCGGGCAACAGAGTCGCCGGGCTTGCTTCAACAAATCATCGGGCGCGGCCTGCGACTTGACGAAGGCAAAGAAGATTGTTTGGTTTTAGATTATGCCGAAAACATTGATCGCCATTGCCCCGACGGAGAAGTTTTTAGTCCCGACGTAGAACCACCGCGAAAACCTGGCGAGGTTGAACCACTGGAAGCAACGTGTCCAGAATGCAGCACCCAACAAACCTTTAACCGGCGAAAAAACCCGGAGCAATTCGACCACAACGAGTACGGTTATTTTGTAGACCTAGCCGGACAAGCGACAGAAATGCCCGCGCATTATGGGCGGCGTTGCACGGCGCTCATAAAGGTTGGTTTTAAGTATGAGCGATGCCAATACAGATGGACGTTAAAAGAGTGTCCAGAATGCGCCCACGAAAACGACATCGCCGCGCGCCGTTGCGAAAGCTGCAAGGCTGAAATTGTGGACCCAAACGAAAAGCTTAGAATTGAATACAAAAAAATAAAGCGTAGCCCTGATATCATAAGCACCGACAAAGTTATGTCGTGGAGCTGTCAGAAATGGATTAGTGGACAGGGAAATATAAGCATAAAAGTTGATTATGTTACCGAATACCGCACGTTCTCTGCCTGGTTCTCACCCAACAAAGGGCGCCAGTGGAACGAATTATGTTTTATTGTGTTGGGTAAAATTGTTGCCGGTCCAGATGAATTTGTAGCAGAAAAAGAAAAAAAAGAAATTACCACGGTAACGGCAAAGAAAAACAAGGCCACCGGGTTTTTTTATGTTTATGGTCACAACGGGGTAGAAGATGAAGTTCCAGCCTAATATAAAACTCTATGGCGATCCGTCGTTTCGTGGAAAATGCCCGCCGGAGAGCGCCGAACAAATGACATTTTTTTCTCAACTTCCGCCACATTTGCGCGCGATAGCTATTCACCCAAGGAACGAAGGAAAGCGAACACATCAACAGGCAGCACGACACAAGGCAGAAGGCATGGTTTCCGGGGCGTCAGACATTGTTATCCCTGGATGCCCCGCGTTTGTTTGCGAGCTAAAACGACTAGACCACACCAAATCGACCTGGCAACCAGGGCAAAAGGAATATCTCCAAGCCTGCCAGGATAACGGCGCTTTTGTTTGTGTTGCGCTGGGCTGGGTAGCCGCTATTCAGGCTGTGGAAGAATGGTTTGCCTCAATATAACGCCTTAACCTGGTATTTGATTCGGTGCGCGCGGCCTGCTTTGCTATTGGGTCGTCGCCCGCCTTTTCCATTAGCCCCCTATAGCACGACTTGTATTTGTCTAAAACGATTTTTGTTGTGGTTTCGCTTAGTGGTCCGACCATTTCTTTGATCCACTTTGCATCGTGCGGGTGATAGTTCATAATAAACACTTCCTAATAACTATTTTTGTAGTATCATACAGCAAACCAACAAAGGAAAAAACCAATGGCTAGTCTTACCCCGAAAGCATTTGCCGACTTATGCCGGAGAAAAATGGTAAAAGAATACGGAAGCATAAAAGCCGGAGCCGAAAAGCTTGGTTGTTCTTATGCCTACCTTAGAAACTTTATTTCTAGCGAAGGGACCACCCAGCCGCCCAAGGCTATTTTAAATTATATGGGTGCGGAAAAAGTTAAAAAGTGCGAAAAGTTTTTTATTGTTAACGATAAAAAGGAAACCAAGCGATGAAAGATTTAGTCGAATTTATCAAAGGGTTGGCCCCCGGCGACTGGGACGGCGAGTTTATGGCGCTAAAAGATAGTTTAAAGGATCTTGCTATTGAGCGCTTTCTCAAGAGTAGCGGCCAAAAACACCTAGAAGACATTTTTCCGGTTTGTTTTGAAGGCGCTTACGAGCGCATGGTAACAGAGCTTTATAGCAGGCCGGAAAGCTTTAAGGCGTTATATATTGAAATGACAAGAGGCCATGAAACCGAAGAACGCTACGTTTCTGAGGCTTGCAACAGTGCAATAGACACATTAACAAACTATAAGCTTTTGCATGAAAAGCGCGCGCACGACTTGGCCGAATTCTGGAAAAAGGCCGCATATTATTACTGCGAAGATATGTTACGCGAAGCCTGCGCTGGCTTTTTTGATAGTTTAAATGATTAACCGAACTGTACAGCGGTTTATCCGTTGCTATGAGGTGCGAAGATGAAACTACGAACAGCAACATACTTTACTAAAGCATCACCCGAAGAAATTAAAGAGTTCCGTTCTAGAAACGGGGTACCTTTAAGAGAAGCAAAGAGAGTACTAACGAACGAAGTAACACAACTTGAGTATTACGAAAACGGTACTTGGACTAAAGTCCCTCATATACACATTAAAAGATAAGACGAGAGGCTGTAGGGAAAACAAATTAGATGGGTGGATACCCCTTCCAAAAGTATAATCAGAGGTAGCGAGCGATGGCAAATAATGAATACGGGTTAGACACCCACTACTTTAAAAAGAGCCTCAAACTACTTGTGCGAGACATTGACAGGTACACCCCGGAGGAAATGGCAACGGCGCTTGGGAGGCTCTCTGATACGGCACGGCCATTGTCTCGTTCACCGGGTTGTTATGTTGCGGATAAACCACAACTACTAAAAAG
>Ga0208134_1000743_pt1 | contig 21022 bp, 35 predicted proteins | sample VirMetDEL_Mar_31_FD_184515 | JGI IMG/M metagenome (GOLD analysis project Ga0208134, IMG submission 184515) | Aqueous microbial communities from the Delaware River and Bay under freshwater to marine salinity gradient to study organic matter... | ecosystem: Environmental > Aquatic > Marine >... | reverse complement strand
TTTGTTTACTATTGGTAATAACATTGTATCATCTTTTAGTGTTGATTCTTTTATTGCTTGTGCTATTGCTTCATAGTATTTTCTACTTAGTGCCATCTTGACCCCTTTCATTAGTTAAGTTAATATGTTTACGTAATATGTTGTTAACGTCTTTAATATCCACCTTGTCATCGTATTCATTAGCATCAAGAACAAAGTTTATTAACTCCCTAGAGCAATCATTTAACATTTTGTTATTAGTTGTAAATAATAACTCATTTACTTTATTTTTTGTGGGCGTTTTCTTTTGCTTGGCGCAATCTCTACGAAGTTTATTAAGTGTATCTTTTACCGCTTCAACTTCTTTTTTTAGCTCTTCGAATTCGTGCAAACCAATTTTATACTTTTGTATTACTTTTATATCGTCGATGTTGTGACTTTGTGTATCTCTTAACGCTTTTATCCCATATTTTGCATAGCTTAAAGCGCTTTGATTTTGTTTTATGTCTACCTTATAACCGATAAAAAAATATCCTATCTTTTCAAAGGTATTATTAATTATAGAACTTATTTTACTATATATCGTTTTCATTGCTTTTACTCCTTGATTATTATTTATTTTTAAATATTGATTGTAATAATTAATCCAATCATTAAGAATAATTCTCATTGTTTTACTATTATATTTATCTTGAATTGACATTCCAAGATTGTATCTTTTATTAATATCATTCATTATATTTCACCTTTCACGATTTTATTTATATGGTTTAATTTTGCTAAGATTGTTTCAGTATTGCCACTAATACCAAAATAATTCTTGACATCTTTTAAACGCCAGTGTCTAGATGGTTTTATTCCCTTACTAAACAATTTAACTTGACCAACACATACCGCCAAATTCCAAAGTCCCATTGTCGTACCTCCGAAATTTTTTGACGTGTTCAAGTCTTTTAAAAATTGACAATCTTTATTAATATCAACTATTTTTATCTCTTTTTGCATTGCTTCCCCTTTATTTATTATTTGATTTTACTTTACATACAAACGGACTAAAACACCCTTCAAAGTATTTACGCACATACAAACGTTTTTTATATACCACATTATTACGGCAAAACTCATAACAATCAATATATTTATGTGTCTTATTCCATTTATTTATTAATAAGCGTTTAACGAGTGCGTTTAACACCCTGCCATCGGTTATAATTTCATACTTGGGCGGGTATTCTATATAATTATGTTCTACTATCATTTTAACACCCTCCAAACGCGTCAGTATTAATACGCATTTCTTCCGCAAAATCTTCACCGAATTTTTTGGCAACCTCGCCAAGTATTAAGCCAATCATATTATGACCAAATTGAGTGCCTTTCAAATCATATATTTCTTCTTCTGCGGTTTCAAGTGTCATATTTTTAAAATCGAATTTATTCCACATTTTTTTTACCTCGTTTTTTATTTTCGTTAACTATCATAATATACACATTATACAAGACATATTTTATATATTTATTATTTTTATTACTTTGATTATTCAACCAATATTTTTTATATTTCAATTGTTCAAGCAGTTAAATAAATAAGAAAATGAGAGGAAAAAAAGAAAATGAAAAAAGAAAATATCAAAGTAAATATGGAGAGAAAAGAGGAACTAATAAAAGTAGTTAATAAGTATTTATCTCATTGGAAATGGGAAGAAAATTGGCACAAGCACATCACGTGTTTGGACTATGTAGAAAAGTTTGGAATTGATGCAGTAAAAGGATTTATTCAATTTTGTAAAGACCACGAAATGACCGACAAAATCACACCAACAATTGCCCACGATATAAACGGAACATATCACAAATATTTCTCACCAAGAACAACAAGCTACGCAAAATATAACACAGAAAAAGGAGCGTAATTATGACTAAGTGGTACCCACTAACAACCGCATTTTGTATGGATTGCAAAGAATTTGCAGATAAAAACGGAGTGCATATTTGCAAAACATACGAACCAAAGAAAAAGAAAAACAATAAAAAGAAAGGGAATAAATAATGGAACCAATCAAAGTAAAAGTAGACCAATCAAAGAGCAGAAATAGATACGACATGAAGGACTTAATTATTGATGCGTGTATGGATTTAGAACAGAGAATAAAAGAGGAAGAAATCGATATTTTAGTTGATGATATTGACGATACAATCCACGAAATAGCAGACAATGCAGTACCAATCTATTATTATGATATTGGCCAATTTGCCGCACATAATAGTTGTTTAATGACCATTAAATCCGAAATAAACCCCGAAGGTAACGCCCACGACCAAATCCAAGCGAATATATACGAAGACATTTGCAACGGATTACACGAACATATAGCAGAAATGGAGAAAGATAATGAATAAACACGATATAGATAAATTAGTAAGATGGTCAGTAGATAGCGATTTAAAGAAATTTGCAGAAGATGCATATGGAGTAACAGGAACCGATTTTGATGTTGCATCTAATGGAGAATATTTAAGAGATAAATTTAGACAGATGCAGACACATTTTATAATGTGGATAAGCGGATTAGATAACAAGAACAGAATAAGATTAGCAAGAAATATATCATTTAACCAAAAAAGAGGAGAATAAAATGGGAATGGACGTACACGGATTAAATCCGAAAATGAACAAAGGTAAAGAGAAATATAAAACATACTTCAAATGGGATAATATTGATTGGAGAGAAAGGAGCGGAGCAAAGAAAGAGGAATGGGAAAAGGAACAAGATAAGTTTTATTCAGAAATGAGTAGTTATCAAGATGACAATAGAGGCACGTATTTCCGCAATAGTTGTTGGTGGTGGAGACCACTATGGGATTATTGTAAACACGTTGCTCCCGAGCTTATTTCAGACCAATTATGGGAAAGTGGACATCACAATGATGGTAGTGGATTAAACGCAGAAAAAGCAAAAATGCTTGGTGAAATATTGATGGAAAATATTGCAGATGGTTCAACAATGTCATATGAAAAAACTTACAATGATTTAGCCAAAGATGATGAACATTCATATCCATTTGATGTTAATAATGTTGAGAACTTTGCCCTATTCTGTATTGAAAGTGGAGGATTTGAGATATGTTAATGGAGGATTATTACACGGAAGATGAGATTGCCCATATGTGTTGGTACTATGGGCAGTACTCAGACAATTTAACATACAATCAGAGAGCAATCCTGGTGGAGAAATACGAAAATATGATTGATGATAAGATTAAAGAAATAGAAAAGAAAAGGAGTTAAAATGATAAATAAAGTAAATAAAAAAGATGTTATAGAGGCAATGGAGTATTTTTTTGTTGAGGGTTTTATTGATGAACTAACAACAGATAAAAAGTATTACACAAAAATATTATTAAACAATGCCGCAAATCAATATGGTATTAAATTAGAATGGGAGGGAGAATGAAATATATAGTTTGGGTAGGTGGAACAATAGCTTATGAAGGTGGAAATATTGTTTTAGCTTACAGAATAAGAGATAAATACATTAATGATGGTTATGATGATGTAAAAATGGAGGAGAAATGATAATATTAACCAAGCAAATGAAAAAAGACATAACAAAACTGAAAGGAAATAAAATGCATAAAATGAGTAAAGAATCCGCAAGTACATTAGTAAGTTTACAAAAGAGATTAGACAAAGCAGAGAAAATTAATAAGATATATGAGAAATTTCTTGATAAATTATTACTTAATTGTGAAAAACTATGTGAACAACTAGACAAAGAGGAGGATAAATAATGCCGAATAGAAAAGCGAAAGAAAGAAAGATGGAACGTAAACGTAGGAACCTTGAAATAAAAAGATGGAAACGACAACAGAAAAAATTAAGAAAGGAGAAAAAATGATAGAAGAGTGTAGTTTTTGTGATAGTGAGGGTTGGATTGAATATAATGAAGTGGAAGATAGATATAAATATTGCCCATTTTGTGATAATGACCCTGATATGATAGCATTAAATAAACTAAAGGAGAAAAAATGAGATTATATAAATTAGTTGATATAATAGATGTTATAAAAGACAATTTAAAACATTTAGATGGTTCAGTATCGGAATGTGATAAAAATGGGGAATGTTTAGCAGATACTGAAAGTTTTAAATCGTTAATCAATTTTATGGAAGTATTTGTTAATAATTATAAATAAATAAAAGGAGGAAGAATGAGCAGAATGTCAAGTATGGCAGAAACCTTTTTAGAAGAATGTGGATATGATTTAGGATATAGTATCCATACTCTTCCTAAGCTAAAGGATATGCAAATGGTAGCAAAAACAAATATGCCAGTGTGGGCTTATTTAGGATTAACAGAAAAAGAATATTATGGAGGGAGGTAGTCGTGGGTTATTTATGCGTTATAATTTTAATTATGATAATTATAGAAACAATAAACAAGGAGATGGGATAATGGAAGAAATAATAAGAATGCTAAAAGCAATGAATGATGATGAGATGGATAGCGTTTTTGCGCGTGAAATTGCCCTTTTATGCGATGAAAATGATAAATTAAGGGCAGAGTTAAGGAAATTAAAAATAAGAGCAAAAAACAATAACAATAAAAAAGTAAAAAATAACTAACAACATGTATGTATATTTAATTATATTAATTACAGAGTATATACATAAAATAGAGAGGATAGAAATATGGAAGATAACACGTCTTATTTAGTCAAAGGAATCGATAAAGATTTATGGGTTAAATTTAAGATTAAATGCATAAAAGGTGAGCATAAGAATATAGCAGAATGCTTTAGATGGTTTATTAAAGAGTATTCAAGAGGAAATATTTAATGCTTGGAGTAAAAAGTCCCACCGACATCGAAGGAATATACAATTCGTATCTTGATGAATTACAAGAGAAAAACAGAAAAGAGAGGTATGAGGGTAACGAGTCCTGGTATCATGCCTCTGGAGCAGGTTCTTGTTCAAGAAAATTGTATTTTGAATCAGTCATGAAAATAAAACCTACGGGTGTTTTTGATGAAAGAACAAAAAGGTTATTACAACTTGGAAATTTGATTCACGATGATGTTCAGAAGTCTCTTACGCACACACGCGCACTTCATAGAGATAATAATAGAGATATATCTATAGATAATACACAACTTAAAAAAGAAATTAATAATAAAGAAAAAGGTATTGAATTTTTAGTTGAAGGTGAAGTGAGGATTGATGAATTAAATGTCAGAGGTTTTTATGATATAGTTGCAAAACACACAGATGATGGTAAACGTGTTTTTTTGTATGATATAAAAACTTGTGGGGCCTGGTCTTGGAAATTAAAGTTCGGTAGGAAAAAGAATTTAAATCCAAGTATCCACTATGAACTACAATTAGGCACATATGGTTATGCGCTTAAACAACAATTCGGACAATTAGATGGTATGTTTCTTTATTACTACAATAAAGATGATTCTAAGATGAGGTGCGTAGAAGTACCACTTACTTACATATCAAGAGCATATCTCTTTTGGAAGAATATAAACGATGAACATAAACAAGGGTTACCACAGTTCAGAGTTGGAGTTTCTCCAGTTCAAAAATGGCAATGTAATTATTGTCAATTTAAAGAACATTGTAACCCACCAACGTAAAGGAGTGAATATGAGTAATACAAAACAAAGCACATTCATGAAACTCTTCAAGACAGATGTAAGCGAATATACACAAAAGAAAGGTAGATTCAATTACTTGTCTTGGGCATATGCAGTGCAAGAGCTTAAACGCGCTTGTCCAAATGCAAGATGGGGTGTAACGAAGGCAGAGGATGGTTCTCCATTCTTTAAAACAGATTGCGGTTATTTTGTTGATGTATGGGTAGAAGTTGATGGTGTTTCACTATCACAAATACATCCAGTACTTGATAATCGAAATCAAGCAATAGAAAAACCAAATGCTTTTCAGATTAATACAAGTCTACAAAGAGCATTGGCAAAAGCAATAGCATTGCATGGACTAGGATTATATATCTTTGCAGGTGAAGATTTGCCAGAGCCAGATGCTTTATCAGATAAGGAAGCTAAGGATTTATATAAATTAGCAGACCCTCTTGGTAAGGATATTGTAGATAATCTAAAAGTTAAAGTAAACGAAATGTCGATTCATGCACATAACTACGAAGCATGTGTAGAAAAAGTACAAAACATGATAAAAGGGAAAGGAAAATAACATGGCAGACGTAAATGATATGTTTAATGAGGTGACTAAAGAGCAGAGCTTTTATATAAAGAGTGATAATACTAAGAAGAAATTCACTCCTTTTACACAAGGTGAATACTATGGTCATATAACAGAAGTTGATTCTAAAATACTTGACGTTAAAGGAGGTCAGTATAAAGCAAGGCTATATACTTATACCGTAAAAGTTGCTCCACAAAATAATAGAGCAAACTTTATATATAAGGATATTAATGGAGACATGGTAACAACAGATGGTAGTCCATACGTAGGAAAGACATTCAAAGGCAAACTTTGGAGATTCCTGGAGCCTTCTAAAGAAGATACTTTTGAATCAAACGTGAGCGGCAATAAAGGCTACCTTAGATTCTGTCAGACAATAGGTGTTGCATGTCCAACAGAAACAAGAACGATTGATGGTAATGATATTGAAGTTCAAGTATTACCAACGCTATCTCCAGATAATATGATTGGGCAACCAGTCATTGCATTTGTTGATAAGGGTAGAGAATTTATTAACAAAAGAGGTGAAAAAACTTTCTTTTGGGATTGTAAGTTCTGTAAAAAGTGGGAGGATGGAAAAAAGATAGATATAAGTGACGGTAATTCGGATATACCGTTTTAACTTATAGAGGAAAACAGTGTGGGCGTACAGGCCAAGTAATGTCAATAAATAGTTTAGAAATCTGTATGCCCATGCGACTAACATAAAAAAGGAGATATAATGGGTAGAGCAATAGATATGGAAAATGATATAATAAAAATGAAAGTGCAAATAGAAAAGTTGCAGAATCAATTAAGAGGAATGGTGTCAAGAATAGATGAAATAGATGATATTATTGATGGCGTAGAGGAAGAAGTTATGGAAGAGGAGTTGTCAGAAGAGGCAAAAGATAGTTTTGAAAATCCAATTATAGGAGAAGATGAAGATGAAGAAAAAGAAGCCAACGATGAAGATGATGGAAAAAGTGATAAACAATCTAATAATAAACCTAGAAAATCTAGCAAAAAGACAGTATAACATAGAGTTTATTCAAGATAATTACTTTGAGTGGAAAGATGAAAAAGATGAGTTTAAAGAGTACATACAGAGAAAAGCTGAAGAGCTTTCTAAAGACAGAGATAGCAAGGGTGTATCTGACAAGTGATGGAACGCAGTTCTTTGACGAAAACCTTGCAATAATACACGAATGTTATCTAGATGAACAACGTGAAAAAGATAGGAGATGGGACAACATGAAAACAAAAATAGCAGAAATTGTATGCAGTATAATAAAAGAGAAACAATGGGGTATCTTCTTTAAAAATGAGCCAATGCAATCGTTACCAATTCAGGACAATACTCAGATGTATAAAATCAACGAAGTTAAGGATGATGAGTTAATGGATGCTATTGAACAAGCAATGGAAGAAAGGATGAACGAATGGCAAAATCATCAGGCCGAAGACAAGGAAAATCAGACAGACAACGAATTATCGAATGGTACAAATCAGACCTTGAAGAATATCGAGGAATGATTGGTAAGGTAACCCAGTATAATGTATTGGTTACTGATAAATTGATAAAACAAACAGAAGATAGAATATCTGAGTTAGAAGAAAAAGAAGAAAAGTGGAAAAAAACATTAAATCGTTTATTTAAATAAGAAAGGAGGGGTTATGAACTGTTGGCATTGTAATAGCGAAGTCATATGGGGTGGAGACCATGACTATGAAGACTATGGAATGGAAGGTGAAGGGATTGTTAGTAATTTAAGTTGTTCCAAATGTGATGCGGATTATTTAATTTACTTGCCAATACCAGAAGAAAATGTAACTGAAAAATAGCGAGGACTTAACTGTCCTATAAAGGAGAATAATATGGAGTTAAATCTACCATATGATAGTGCAACTGAAAATTGTATCTTAGGCACTGTTATAGAGAATCCTACGGAATATGATACCGTAAGTAAATACATAATAAACAACCAAGTGTTTTATCAAGACAAAGCAAGAAGGCTTTGGTATAAGATAGGACAGATGATAAAAGCAAAAGAGAACATTGATATGATTTCAGTGTGTTCATCTTTAAATGGCACAGATACTAAGATTGGCCTAACCGCTTATTACGTGACTGAATGCACAAACAATACTACAAGTCCAGGTGCGGTTACTTATCATGCAAATCAAATATACGAGAAATACCTTTTAAGAAGGGTTATCGTTCACAGTGAGAAAATCAAAGAAAAAGCAAAAGGTAATTACGAAGATGTCTATGATTCTATAGAGAAAGCACATATGATATTTGGTGAACTATTGGATATAAGACCAAGCCAAGTGCAAGACATTGAGGAAGTAATCTCTGATACGCTTACAAGCATAAAAGATAAAACATCCAAGTTAATTAAGACGGGTTATCCATCTGTAGATAAGTTTTCTGGTGGATTGACACGAGGTGAGATAACCATTGTTGGTGGTAGACCAGGTCATGGTAAGACTACCGTGATGATTAATATGCTATCAAAGGTTCTTGAGCAGGGTTATAAAGCTATGTTTTTTAGCAGAGAACTACCAAATTCAGAACTTATGAAAAAGATAATATGTTTAGAATCTGAACAACTTTCATATGGAATGGTTAGGAAAAATGTATTTAGTGATGAATCTTTAAAGTTAGTTAACAATACGATTGAAAGCATAAGGAAAAAGTATTCAAGTGATAAGTTTTTAATGTTTGATAATTTAAAAGACTTTTCATCATCTGCCGCAGAAATCAAAAGGTTCAAGCCTGATATAATATTTGATGATTACATACAACTTATATCTTGCAAGGGTGGACAGAGTGAAAGAAGATTACAAATAGAGCAACTTGTTAATGATTATAAGTGGCTTGCTAAAGGCAATGATTGTGTTGTTGTTTTAGCATCACAATTAAATAGGTTTATAGAAAGAAATAATACAAGAGGTAAAGCATTGATGCCACAACTTTCAGATTTAGCAGAAAGTGGAGCAATTGAACAAGTAGCAGAAAATGTTTTCTTTTCATATTATGATTATAAGGTACAAGGAGAAGCAGGTAAAGGTAAGAACATAATAACTTTAATTGCATCAAAGGTAAGATACGGAGATTCTGGATATGCAGACTTAGGTTATGATGGAGATAAATGTAAGGTATATAATTCAATAGGGGAGATGATAAATGACGAACTACCGTTCCAAAGTTAAATATAAATATGTAGGTATAGACCCAGGTAAATCTGGAGGCATTGCTTGCATAGATGAAGAGGGTGAAATAAAAGCATATAAATGTCCTGATTCAAGCGAAGATATGGCACTATTATTTGAGGTTATTATAGGTAATACACCTTCAGATAATGTTAAACTTGTCATGGAAAGAGTATGGGCCAGACCAACCAATGCAGTAAGAGCCGCATTTTCATATGGCACAAACTATGGACAATGGCTTGGTATAGCAGCATCACATGAAGTTAAAATGAATACTGCAATTCCTGCCGAGTGGATAAGATGGATAGGTTGTCCAAAAGCTTTAAAAAGCGTAATAAGAAAAAGATGGTTAAAAGATAAAGCTAAGGAATGTTATCCAGAGCTTAAAAAAATAACACTTAAAACATCAGATGCAATTCTGATAGTTAAGTATGCAAAAGAGGAGTATTTTAATGAGTTATGATTACAGAAAAAAATGCACTTTTGTTCCTATGAGCAGTAAGGGCAGAGTTAAATACAAGAAAAAAGCAAAAACAAACATAATAACAAACAAATCACAAATATTAAAAGAGTGGAGAAATGGGTGGTTTAAAGGACAGTACGAACTTGACAATTAAAATGATGGATATATATAAACTATCTGGCGGAGAAGCCATGATAATGAAAGGGGATGAGTGGATGCCATTAACAGAGGGATATTGCAAAGGGTTTGACCTTGACCTAAAATTTGGTAAAATGGGTGAAGAGTTTGTAGAGGAATTATTTGAAGGTAACAGTAAAGTAGAGGTAAAAACAGAAAGAGACATTTGGAAAAATACTGGTAATATTGCCATTGAAATTAGATGCAGTGGCAAGCCATCTGGTTTATCTACCACAGAATCAACCGCCTGGATACATTTATTGGCCTATAATGGGCACATAGAGGGCGGATTTATATTTAAGGTAGACCAACTTAAGGATAAAATAAAAAACCTTCAAAAAGAAGGTAATTTAAAAATGGTTATGGGTGGTGATAATAATGCAAGTCAAATGGTTTTATTACCAATTAAGGAATTATTTTAAATATGATTAGCATATAATCTTTTATATGTTCCTCTTTTTGTTATAGATTTAAATTTACGTACTTTATATTGAAATTCTTTTTCTAATTTAAGAGCAAGTTTTTGATTTTCTGAAGATAAATAATTTAAAAATTCTTTTCTTCTTGATGTAACTCTACCTTTTGTTTCTTTAGATATGTCAAGAGGGTTCATTTTTTCAATCATTCTCATAATTGTTTTTCTTGCATATTTTTTATTTTCTGACATATTAACAAATCCACCATTAGTTCTTTCATCTAATAATGTGTTGTAAGCAACATAATATGCTTTTGCTATATCAGAATCAGAGTTGTTTAATAGTAAGGCATTTTTTAATCTTCTATATGCGTAATGTCTTTCTTTTAAAACTCCACCTGATGTTTGCTCATAGCCACTTCCCATTTCTTTTCTCCATTGTCTTTCAAGTGTTGCAATTCTTTTAACATTAACAGCATATGGATTTGTTGATTTGTTCCATATTTTTTCTGCTTGTGCTCCAATCACAATTGTTTGTCTTGCAAAATCTTGTAAAGCCATGTCAACAGGTTTTCCGTTGCTAATCATGTTAATAATTTCTTGACCTGCAGATGATATATTTCTAACTATAACAGGCTCCATTAAAGGATTAATGTTTCCTCTTTTAGTGTAAGGAGATATAGCCTCACCAAATACACCGAGCATTTCACCTCTCCATATATAAGATACAGCTTTGCTTAATGCATCGTTTTCTTCTACAGGTATTTGTTGACCCATAAGTTTATCATATAATCCATATAAAGCTGCTCCTGTAGCCATATGACCGAGAGTTGCTTTTACAAGAGGTGCAACATTTCCATTTTTTAATGGTTTAACATAATTTTTATAAGAATCAATAGTAACAGAATAAGCCATTCTTTGGAATAATGTTAATGGTTTCATGTATTTATTAGACATCCATAAAGGCAAATCAGAAACTCCAGTTGCTCCAGCACTAGCTTTGTGAGCAGTAAAACCTACGTAATTTAATATATTTTCATATTCAACAGAATTATGCAAATCTTTTGTTTCTCTTAAATGTTTCATTTGCTTGTCGCTTAATCTAAATATATCTGTAAACATTCTATCTATTTCAGCTTTTTTAGATTTAGGAAAAAATCCAGAACCTTGTTTTTTATATGAACTTACAAGCTCTGCAAAATGCAATCTTCCAGCTTCAGCAGTCATAATTCTATTTAAGTTTTCAGTTTGTGTCATAAGGTTAACATTGTCAAACCACCATTTGATTTTTGAATCAGCTCCAAATAATAATTCTTTTTGACCGTATCCAGTTTCACCTCTTTCTACAGCTTTTAACCATTCTTTGTTATTAGGGTTTCTGCCAAGCTCTGTTTTCATTGCTTTTGCAAAACCTTTGTATGTATTCTTTGCTCCATAAACAGCAATACTCCTTGGTAGCTGAATCATAACATTTTTTAAACCTGCAAGTGGAGATGACAAACCAAGAACAGCAGACCAATTAGTTATTTTTCCAATATATTCTGCTACTGGTTGATTTAAAACATCAATCATATTCTGGTCAAGACCTAATTGTTTTTTAACTGTTTCAAAAGCATAAACAGCATCAGGAGATTTATTACCACCAAGCATTTTTGTTTGTAATTGTTCTACTATTTCTTTCCCAGTACTTCCTTTTAATGCAAATTTACCACCTAATTCAGTAAACTCTGGAAAATGTTTTACAGTAGCTATAAACTTAGACATTCCATTGACATATGTTGACATTGTTGCATCAATATTTGATTCGTATGATTTAACTAATTTTTTACCACCATCTTTTGTTGGTATCTCCATATATTCAGGAAGCGTAACTCCTCTTTCTTTTAAAAATGACGGTTTTGCTACTAAAGGGCCAAATTTAATCATTTGCATAATTTCTGCAGCAACTACATCTTCAGGCGTTTTATCTTGTTTTTTAATTCTTTTTAAATCCTCTAAAGATAATTTTTTAATTTCTCTTTCAGCCATTTTTTGTATAACATTGCTATTTTCATGTATATGCTGAACAACTTCTTTAGTAGGCCTTCTTACAAAATATTCTTGTATATATCTTTCATTTAAACCTTCTCTTATTTGTGCAAATTCTGTATTAGATGGAGTGTTCTTTTTTATTGCCAATAATAAATTGTTCCAATAAAAATCAGATATTTCTTTCCATTGTTTTCCAGCTTCAACATATTCACCTTTTGTGAATTTTTCTCTTATTGATAAAGCTTCTACGTATTCTTTTTTAAACCTATTTCTACGTGATTCACTTAGTGTCTTGTCTGTTGATAGTTTTTTTAATTGATTTATTGCATTTTTAGCTAAAACAGGGTCAATTAAATGCATATAATTATCTTGAACTCTTTTGCTTTTTACAATAGATTTAATTCTTTCAACACCTCTTTCACCAGGCCCTTTCATTTCGAAACTTCTAGTAAAATCATGCAACTCTAAATTTCTTGCAATTTTAGGACTAAATCTTCTTATATAATCAGCAGATTTAAAAAAAGCTCTTTTCCATATAGGTAAAGTACTATTTATGTTTGTATCAGATATTGCTTTAAACGCATCTGCATTTGTGTTTTGCAATGGTTTAATTTTATCTCCAAGTGCTATGTAAGATTTATATGTATTAATCATATCTTGTGATGCTTTTTCAAACTTTGTATCAAATCTTTCAAAATACGCATCTCTTTGTGATTCAGAAATATTATACTCAGCTTCAATTCCTTTTACTTTAGCGTGATTTTTAGCATATTCAGCAGATTTACCTTCCACAACAGACTTAAACATATCTCTGTAATTTTGCTGTATTCTTTCAAGCTCTCCACCAGTAATGTCTTTGCTTTTAATATTTCTATTTGGGCCTAATACATCAGCTTCTAAAGATTTAAGCATACTTTCTTTAGCACCATATGTATCTATAGCTTCTTGTCTAGCATCTTCAGTTTGTTTTTGTAATTCTTTAATTACTTTTTTACCTTGAGAAGTACTTTGCGTTTGATATTTAACTTTCAATGTGTTACTAGGACTTAAATAATCTGTTGGTATTTTACCGCTAATTACTTTGCCGCCAATAATTCTAACAATATCTTGTTTCATACCATTAACATCGTTTTGATTTCTCATACCAAAATATTGTCTCATATAACTAACAGCTCTTTTAGTCCAAGATTTCATTCTGCCTATCATACCTTTAGGTAATTCTTTTGCAGTATATTTACCCAATGCTTCAACAAAAGCTTCCTCTGCTTGTGCTTCGGTCATTTTCTTTTTTCTGAACATTCTAATACCATCTTTAACAATTTTTTTACTAATAGGGTCACCAAACTCTTTTAATATATCTACAACATGGTGAGATACCTCATGAGGAAGTGTATCAATTTTTGCTCTACCTGAAGCTATTTTAATTAAATGGTTATGTATTTTACCTAGTACATACTGACCATTAACTTTACCTAATGTTTTTTCAATCTGAACTGATAATTTTGGAAATTTCTTTTTAACCCAAGCAACTTGTTGAGCAAGTTTTTCAGCACCAACAATACTTTGACCTGCTTTAATTTTAGAATTTAATTGATACTTGGTCAGCATATTAAATGTTTGACTATCTATACTTACTTCATTTAAACGTGGGCCAGTTTTAAGAAGGTAATTAACCATAGTTTCTAATGTTGCATTATCTATAGTTACTTTTTCTTTTTTACCTTTGTTAATTATTTCAAAAACATTATCTTTTTTTGTTAATAATAATTTGTCTAAGTTTTTAAGTCCTTTTCTTAATTCTAAAGTAGTATAACCTTCTTTTCCTCTACCATAATTAACTTTTCCACTTTTAATGTCTTTTATATATTCTTTTAATATTTTATTAACTCTAGCAGGTAATTCGCCTTGACTTATAGCTTTTTGATAACTTGTAGCAACCTTTTGAGCACCTGAAGGCTTATGACCTGTTATTTTTTCATATACTATATCAATTTCAACAGCTCCCTCTTTATATTTTTCAACAGCCCATTGATTAATTGATTTTCTAAAAAGCCTGGCTTCTCCAGCCTTTGATTTTTTTACTCCAAATATTTCTTTAATTATTCCACTTAATTGATAATTTTGTATAACAACATGCTCACCACCATCTTTTACTTTAAATAAAAATTCCTCATGTCCAGGCCTTGTTAATTTTCTAACTGTTTTTGCTGCAAGACTTCTTATGGATTTAATTAAATCTCTTGATGTGTATTTTTCTATAAACCCTGTTTTTGTAGAAATTTCTATTTTTCCATCACTACTATAAATTGCTGCATCGCCTTCAATCTGAGCACCTTCAACTTTTGCTTTTTTTCTTATCTCTCCAACAAATCTATAAACAGATTTACCTATTTCAGGTTTAAATAACAATTTAAATTTTTCATTAAATAATTTTGCAGCCTGATTTCTGTTTAACGAAGCTATGTCAGCTAAACCTCTAATAATAGAAGAAGCTGAGTCTTTACTTATAGATGGATTTTTTTTAATAAAGTCAGCAAAATCAGCATCAGTCATTTCAAAAAATGATTTACCTTCTTTGGCTAAATATTTAGCAAGTTTATCTGCATGTCCTAATTTAGTTGAGTCTCCTTTTTTTGCTATTAATTGTTTATTTGAAAAAAATGTCCTAGCAAAATAACTTAAAACTTGTTTACTTTTTTTATAAGCATCAATTTGACCTTGTGTAGTCTCTCCTTCTGGGTTTGTATATTCAGTTTCTTGAATTTGTTTATCTTTTTTATTTAAAGGTTCTTCTCCTTTTTTTTCAGACGTTGTTAATTTTTTAATTTTTTTAGCTTTGTCAGATATAGCTTCTTGGTTTTTTACTTCTGTGTCAAAAACTTGTTTAGATTTAGATACATCTGGGTCTGCTTGTATAATTTTTTTAGGTTTTTTTCCATACACATCTTCATATGATTTTCTATTAATCTCAGCTTGTTCTGCTAATTTATTAAATTCTTTTACATTTGTAATATTACCTTTAGCGTCAACAACATTTTCTAATCCTTCTCTTAACTCTTTAACAGCTTCAGGATTTTCTTTTAATGCTTTTTTTATTGATTTTGTATATCCAACACGAATTGTTTTTTGTGTAGCTATGTTAGGGTCAATCCCAGATTCTATGTTTCTTAAAGGGCCTTCTATTTCTGTTTCCCATTGTTTTTCTAATTTTTCTAAACGATTTATTTCAGCTTCTCTTTCAGCTTTTGCTAACTTCCTTTGCTCTTTAGATAAATTCTTAGGGATTCCTAAGTTTTTGTTTTTTATCATTGCTCCACGTACAGCGTGTATTTGTCTCATAACATCTAATACTTGGTCAGCATCTACATTTTTTATTTTACCACTTGCAACTCCCTCAACAATATCAGTAGCTTTTTTATAATCAGCTTCCCATGATTCATATTCTTTTATAGTTAATTCAGCGTTTCTTATTTGTCTATTTCTAAAGTTTGATAATTGTTCTAATGCTGCTTTTTTAGCTGCTTTTTCAGCTGGTGTGTTTTCAGGCATATTTTGTTGTATATTTTGTTTAACTGCTTTTGTAGATTTAACTAAATCTTGTGCTGCAAGATATTCTTTTAAACCTTCTCTGTCTGCCCATTTACCTATTTCATCTTTACCTTTATTCCAAAGTTTACCTTTAGCCTTTAATACACCCATCATACCAGCATTAGTAGCCCATGAACGCATTAACTCTCTCATTCCATAATTTTCATCACCTATTACATTTTTAAGCTCTGGTGCTGTAAATACAGTAGTTTCTGCTACAATTTGCCCTACTGTACCTGTAGCTAGTTTTTTAGCTTTTTGAGTGTAATTAAGAAAATCTTCATCTGCATATCTTTTAAGAAGTTCTCCGTGTTTAAAATTTAAACTTGCACCAAGTGCTCCAGATGCTGCGCCCATCATACCTCCATGCGCTATACCTTTACCAACACCTTTCCATATATTTTCACCATCTACAGCAGCTTGAAATCCACCTCTGACTCCTTCAAATACAGCAAGAGTAGCACCTTGCATTTGTGCTCCAGCAATATATGATTGTGATGGTTTTGTATATAATGGTGAAAGTCCACGGTCTTTAATTAAATTGTTAACATAGTCTTCTGCAAGTTCTTTTCTTCTTTGTAATGGAGTTTTTTTAATACCAGCTTTTGCTAATTCTTTTTTTGTTGTGGACTTAAGAGCTTTTTCACCTAATGTTTTTTTAAATGCAGCTTTCCCAGTAAGTGATTTAACCATACCTTCTTTTAATCCTGCGCTGCCTAATGTAGTTAATGTTTTACCTGCAGCACCACCAACAAACATTGATGCCATATCAAGAGGCATAGCAAAAGATAATACAGCGCTAAATATATCCTCAGCTATTCCAGGGTCATAATCATCTAAATCAAATCTTGCTTCACCATTATGTAGTTGATAAGCAAGGCCTGTAATTGAGTTATTATATGCAGATTTAGCAAACTTAGCTGATGTTTCATTAATTCCATAGTCAGTCCAATCAAATAAACTATTCATAAAACCAGGGTCTTGCTGATTTGTTTTTACACCTGTCGAAGTTGACGATTTCCATTTAGGAATATTTGGGTCTTCTCCTTGAAGTTTTTTATATAAACCTATATCACTAAACTGTCTATATTGAGGGTTCTCTGCTCTTTTTTTATCTAAATATTCGTATACTGTCATTTATTATTTACGTCTTTTTTTTGTAGTCAGTAAAAATTTTACTTCATCAACAAGTCTATTTGCCCATGCAGGAGGGTCAAATCCTTCTTTTTCAAGATTTTTATAATTTTTAATACCTTGAGCATATCTTTTTAATTGTTGTTCAACTTTTTTCATTCTTCTACTGCCACCTTTTTTAGCTCTTTGTATTAATTGATATATTTCGCTATTTTCTTTAATTTTTCCATTTTCAAAATTATCAGGGTTAAATGCAAGTGACATAAATTCATCTAATTTTTCTTTTTTAACCGTTGTTTCTGCTGCCCAACCTTTTCCGCTTCTACCTGCTACAGGTGTCCATCCTTTTTCTGTAAAAAATTCTGAATCATTTTCTGATATAATAGCAGGAGCTTTTTCTGTTTTAACTTTAGCTTCTTCTGTTTTAACTTTATTTTCACTTTCTGGAGGAGGTGGTGGTGTTTCAATATCTTCAAATTTAAATTTAAGTCTGCTATCTGTATTATTATCTTGCAACCAACTTATGCCTTCTCTTTTATTGTAAGAATTATTTATATTTTTAACATTTTGTATATACTTTGCTTGTTCTGCATCCATATTACCCAATACATTAAAAAATTCATTTTCACCTACAATTGAATCATACATAACTTCTTCATCATTTCCGTCCGTATACCAAACCTCATTTGCCATTTGTGCTGCTAAAGCTCTATCTACTTTAGTATCTGATTGTACTAATCTTTGAAATTTATTAGCATCATCTATTATTGTTTGGTATCCTTTAATAGTTTCGTAATTTTCTTTAAGTTCTTTATCTTGTGTAGCTGTTAATATTCTATTTCTATTTGACTCTTGTTTTCTATAATCTTCTATAGGCTGATAAGAGCCAAGCTCAATACCCATTTGCATTGCTTCAGCTTCTGCAGAATCAAATACATAATCATCTTTAGCCTGAACAATACCAAATGCAAACATTTCATTTAAATTTTGTATATATGCAGCATCTTGTCTAAAACCAGCTCTACCTAATCTTTCTCCATGACTTGCTCTAAATTGACTGCTATCTTGAGTATAACTGTCAACTAAAGTTTGTACATCTCCCATTGCAGCTTGTCTTAATTCTTCTCTTTTTGCTTCTATATTTATATTTTGGTTAGAATCTGGAAGTAATTTTAAATATGTACTATTTAAATCTTCAACAGACATTCCCTGTATGTCAGAATAAGCAACTAAAGAATCTTCAACTTGTCTGCCTATGTTTTTCATTTTTTCCATTCCAAATTGATAATCTTTGTTTGATTGAGCTTGATTGGAAATTTTTTGATTAAGTAAATCAAATCTAGCTATTGTATCTTCATCCATATTTTCTTTATTATTTTGATAATATGAATTAAATTGATTTTGTCTAGCTTCTAATTGTGTATTATTATATATACTTTCTAAACCTTTTCCAAGCTCATCTTCCATACCCATATGTCTTCGAGCTTTTCTATCTTGCATTTGATTCATTTGATTCATCATTTGCATCAGTTGATTTAACCCAGCCATAGGGTCTTTTTTCTCAAATCCTTTTATTGCCATAGATTAATATCCTTTAATACGTTGCGCTGTACTGTGCCATTGATTAATTAAATCAGAAATCATTCCAATACCTTGTGATTGTTGGCCTCTAACATTAGTTAATACATCAGTCATTGATTTACCGTAAACATCTCTTGCACCTGCTTGTTGTTTACCAAACGCTGAACTGCCTGCAAAACCGCCTTTTGCTTGTTGTGCTGCTTGTCCACCAAGATTTTTATATAAACCAGGAAGCATTGATTGTCCTTGTGCTTGTATTTGCGGTGCATATGTAGAATAGCTTGCTCCTTGTAGCATTTCTGGAGATATTCCTTGAAACATGGATGCAGGTATGTCTTGGTCGGTTAATCCGTATTCTTGTTGAAATACAGACGAAATTTGGTCTGGAGATAAATTTGACAATTGATTAAAGCCCATTGGCCCAAATCCCATACCTTGTAATGAATCTAATATACTTTGTTGAAACATTTTATTCTCCTAATAATTGTTGCAATAACATAGGAAGCATTATTGCGCTTTGCATTTCTTCCATTCCACCTTTTAATTTACCTCCAGAAAAGTCTTTAAATGATTCTAATAATTGTTGTAATGCTGGATTCTTAGAAGATAATACATTACTCATAGTTGAATCAGAACCGCCAACTTTAAATTTTTTAAAAATATCATTAACAGAAGTTTCAGCAAATTGTTGTTTATTCATAACTCCTGATTTAAAATCTTCAAGTGTTTTTTGTCCTGGAACTGAAACATCTCCTAATTCAGATAAATATTCACTATATTGTTCTTCAGAACCTTTAAAAGCATCTTGTAAATATTCTTCATATCCCTTTTCAACTTGAGGCATTAATTTTTGAGCATCTTTTGCTTCACCCATTTGTTTAAATAATCCACCGTCTTCTTTACTACCACCAAGCATTTTGCTCATTGCAAAACCTGATAATCCACCACCAAAAGCACCTCTTAAAACATCACCACTTGAAACTTGCGCATCTTTTGCCATTTCAGTAAAGTTTTTCATTCCACCTCTTAAAAAAGTATTACCATATCGTTTTTGCATATCTTTATTAAGAAGCATTTTAGCACCTGTTTTTTGGTCTTGTAATTGAAGACCACTTGATAATCCTTTTGCTATACCTGCACCTAAAGGCCCCAATCCTAATGCAGCTATATTTAATAAACTACCTAAACCTTTATTTTTTTTACTTCTTTTTCTCGCATCAGATTGTAACTTTTCAAGTTCATCTTCAAACTTTTCTTGCATTTCTCCCATTTGTTTGCTTCCAGCTCTTTGAGATTGTTGTTGTTGAAGATTACTTTGTTGTAATAAATCTGCAAGGCTTGCTCTTGTTCCTGCTATTTGATATGGTGAGGCCATAATTAGTCCTTTTCTTTTAAAATTTTACTGTTAAATATATTACTTTTTTGCTTCATATACAAATTCACTATTTTAATTTTGTTAATGTTAATGATGTTGCATAAACAGAACCATCATTTAACCTTACTGATAATTCCAATGTATTTGTTTTTCCAATTACAACTCTTGGAATAACAGTAGCTGTAACTTTTTTATTATTTGTTATTACTGCTTGTGCTATTCCTTGATTTAATGCTGTTATAAAATTTGATTGCTCTGTAGATATTCCTGTTTTTTTAGTATTAGCAGAAATAGCATCTGCTTGTCCAGTTGTTATACCTGTTTTAGATGTATTAGCAGCAATTTCTCTTGCTTGATTATCTGTTATGCCTGTTTTTGCAGTATTGGCAGTAATTGCATTTGCTTGTGCAGTTGATATACCTCTTTTTGCAGTATTAGCAATAATAGCATTCGACTGATTACTTGTAATACCTGTCTTTGCTGTATTTGTTACAATAGCATTTTTCTGTGTTGTTGTAATTCCTTCTTTAGCTGTATTAGCAATAATGGCATTTTTTTGAGAAGTAGTTATACCAGTTTTTGCTGAGTTAGCAGTAATAGCATTTATTTGTTCTGTTGTTATACCAGTCTTTTTGGTATTGTTTACTATTGCTGCTGCTTGAGAATTAGTTATTCCAACTTTAGCTGTGTTAGAAATAATAGCATCTTTTTGAGCAGTTGATATTCCAGTTTTAGATGTATTTGCTACAATAGCATCTCTTTGAGCATTTGTTATACCAGTCTTTGCAGTGTTAGCATTTATAGCGTTTTTTTGGTCTGTTGTAATTCCTTCTTTACTTTGTTCATTTGCTA
>Ga0208134_1000741_pt1 | contig 21044 bp, 35 predicted proteins | sample VirMetDEL_Mar_31_FD_184515 | JGI IMG/M metagenome (GOLD analysis project Ga0208134, IMG submission 184515) | Aqueous microbial communities from the Delaware River and Bay under freshwater to marine salinity gradient to study organic matter... | ecosystem: Environmental > Aquatic > Marine >... | reverse complement strand
AGTGTTATATTTGTATTAAATAAATAAAGAAAAATATGGGAGCGGATATACATATGTACCTTGAAAAAAAAGTCATGGTTGATGAAAAAGAAACTTGGGTTAATGCAGATTTATATAAAAAAAATGAATGGTATGATGGTATTAATAAATTTGAACACCAATTTATTGTTCAACCGTTTTATTGGGGTCGTAATTATATTTTGTTTGGGATATTAGCTGGTGTTAGAAATATGCAAAATATAATGATATGTGAACCCAAAGGATTGCCTGATGATGTAACACCTGAGGTTAAAGATTTTTTTAAGGAGTGGGAGGAGGATGCTCATAGTTATTCTTACTTAACTATAAATGAGATAAGTGATTTCTTGAGAACAGTTCCAATTACTAGAGAATCTAATGACCCAAACGATAATCCTTTAAAAGTATTATTCGAAAGGCTAGTTAGTAGGTATAACGAAGAAGATTGGGGTTCTTTTGAACATGGTGATGAAAATGGTGATAAATTCAGGACTGTTTTTTGGTTCGATAATTAATGGATAATGGACGAATATAATGCTTTAATAAAATTGTGTGAATTAATTGGTGTTGGTGGTTTAGTAGGTTTTAGGTTAACCGTGAGTAAACGACCCCATGAATCGGTAAGTAAATTTACTTTAAAAATGACCTACCCTTCTTCAATATCCAAAGAGATTGATGATATTGTAGAATCAGTAATGACTGATGTGGGGATTATTAAAAGTACTTACGTTGATAATTGTTATGATGTTGATAATTCTTTAATTGAGTCAATATTTAACTATTAGTATATATTTACTAATATGAGGGATTTAATCAAGAAATTATTGAGAGAGGAAACCGGTAAATCGTATTATTTACCGGAAGAACACCCCATCGTTAAAATCATTAAAAAATTAATTAATTCTAATGACGATTACGAAACTGAAACTATCGATTTTTACGAGAACGACTCTAAAGAAATTAAGATTAAGTATTCCGTAAATAGAGTTAGGGTTTGGCCAATTGAAGATGGTAAGTTTGAAGGAACGATTTATCTTAATATTGATGGTCTGTTAATGTATGATGGTGATGGGTGGATGAGATTTTATGGTTATCACGATATTCCTGAATATGTGTGGGATGATTTCTATGAAAATATATTAGATTACCTCTCCAAGTTTATCAATATAACTAATAGTGGGGAGTTCTTAATGGACATCGAAATACCAACCCAATTTGAATAATTAATTATGAGAGTATTAGAAACTAAAACATTAGAACTACTAAAATCCTTAAATGAGGGTTTAATCCTTGAAGCGTCAAAAAAAGATATTTTAATTAACAAAGTTGGGTTCAACGAGGATAACGCTGAGTTTTTATTTAATTTATGTGGGTCATTATCGGTTTGGATGGCTAATAAGTTAATCGAGGCTTATGTTCAATATTTTAAGGATGCGGGTTGGGACAGTTCTTCAGCGGCGAATAAATTCACCGATGTTGAAATTAGAGAATTGGTTATCGATAAAATTAATCAGAAGGGTTTGAGTAAACAAAAAACTATAATCCCCGGTATTATGGATTGGATTACAGTTGGTTTAAATGGTAACTTAGGTAAGTTTAAACAATTATCTTTTCCTGAACTAAAAAAAGAATCTGAAAAATGGCATGATGAATTGGGTGTTGGTGAAGGTGATGTTAATTACGTCGAAAAGAATCCAATCGTTTTGGACTTTAGAGATGAAGATGGTAATGGTTTTTATTGGGTTAACTTAGAAACTAATGATTCACCTGAAGAATGTGGTAGAATGGGTCACTGTGGTCGAACAAATAGAAATAATACAATCTATTCTTTAAGAGAAGTTAAACCACTCAACAATAAATATAAATTAAATAAAAGTCATTTAACTGCGGCAATCGGAGAAAATGACGGAGTCCTTTATCAGTTAAAAGGGCCTAAGAATTCTAAACCTAAAGAAGAGTTTCACAAATACATACTACCATTATTTTATGTTTTAGGTGGACCCGGAGAAGAGGAGGATTATTTAATTCGTGGGGTAGGTTCTGAATATAATAGTGAAAATGATTTCAAAATAACTGACTTACCTAATGATTTAATTATGGACTTATATAAAAATAGGGAAGAATTTTTTAAAAGTCCCTCTATGAAATATCGTTTATATATTGCAGGTATTTTAGATGAAAGTCCAATAAATTGGAATATAAGGGTAGACACTGTACATTTAGACCGATTTGTTGATGGTGATTGGGTACTTCATAGACGTAAAGACAAGGAAGGTCGTACACACGAAACTACTATGTTTGAAACGATTTTAATGGGTGATACTTACGATTTATGGGGTTACGATGGTGGTGATTGGAAAAGTGCTCTTTACTACGACACCGATGAGGAAAATGAAAAGAAAATTAAGGAATATCTAACTAACCTTGCAAAAGAGAATGATATTAATATTGAAGATATGAGTTTAGAGGATATGGTTGAGGAGTTAGATGATGATTATGAAGTTAGAAATGCGTTATCCTCATCTCAAAACGACGCTCAAGCCGGTGATTATTCTAACTACTTATATAATGAATTAAAATCAAAAGTTGAAGATTATGGTGAGGTGATATCAATGAACGATGAGGGTGTTGTATTTGATGTTGACGTAGAACAGTTTTTATCTCATGATGACGATGAATGGACTTTGGAAATGTTAGATAACTATGATGGTGATGTTAAAGAAATGTTTGAAGACCTAACGTGGAATGATGAATGGGGTTTTCAAAAACCCAAATTCTCTCCGGATGATAGATACGTTCCTGATGTTAATGAGGAGCACTTTAACGATATATTGTCTGATAGGTTATCAGATTTTATTTAGAGAATAAAAAAATTGGTTAAGGTAATATTTGGATATTACCTTTTTTTTTGATACATTTGTTGTATGGAAAAATATTATAAGTTTGATAGGGATAAATTAGATTACCAATATGTTAGTAAATATCAACTGATTAAAGACCATATTGTTCATATATTGGTATTTTCGTCATTAATAGTTGGTGTATTATTTTTTACACTCTCAAAGGGTATTGTTCGTAAGTATATTCAAACTGATAGATATGTTCAAACTGAAGGTGAAGTCGTGATAATTAATCATAATCAGAATGAATTTACTCAGGAAAAACTTACGAAAGAAATTGATAGGTTAAATTTTAGATTTCCACATATTGTATTAGCCCAAACCATTTTAGAAACAGGGCATTATACTTCAGATATTTTTAAAGAAAATAATAATTTATTTGGTATGAGAGAACCAAGAATTAGAGTTAATACCGTAAGGGGAACTCATAACGGTCACGGGTTTTATGATAATTGGATGGAATCGTTATACGATTATGGTTTTTATAATTCAAGATACTTAGGAAAACTTAAAACAGAAGAAGAATATTTTGAATATCTATCTAAGCATTATGCTACTGATGTGACTTATGTTAGTAAATTAAAAAGTATTATTAAGAAAGAAGGGTTAAAAGAAAAGTTTAATTAAATGAAAATTATGTTAGGGTGGTTTAAAAAAAATATTGTTAAGGTTTCGACTTTTGTATCGATTATTTGTTTGATAGGTTGGTTATGTGATGTTGTCCATCCGTTAATTTTTGTCTTTGTATTACTCATTTCCGTATTCATTGATTCCTTTAAAATTAAAATGTGATGAAGTTAGAGATTGCTAAAAAAATAGAAATTAAAATGTCTCCTGATAAAGGTATGGGGGTATTTGCGGTAGAACCGATAAAATTAGGTGAGGTTATTGAGGAATGTCATATAGTTAAATTACCTACTAAAAAATGGGAGAACTCAACCCTCTTATCTGATTATCGATTCTGTTACCCACAAGGTCCAAATTGGTCCGAATATGTGATACCTTTAGGTTATGGGTGTGTTTATAACCATGATAAAGATAATAACGCTCATTGGAGAAATCACCCTAAATTTAGAGGGTTCCAATTTTTTGCTGTCAGAGATATTGAAATTGGTGAGGAGATATGTACTAACTATGGAGATGACTATGAATGGGGTGTAAATAATAATTTAATGAAATGAATAGAAAAAAAATAGTTTGGATTGATATGGATGGGGTTTTAGTTGACTTTGGTCATAATTTGGAAAAATGGTTGGGTGATAATCCTAACTTATCACATATATATAGTAGAACTCCGGACAGAATACCCGGTATATTTAGAGACCCTAAACCTATTGAAGGTGCTATTGACGCTATACAAAAATTAGATGATAGTGATTTATATGATTTAAGGATATTGACTACAGCACCGTGGGGTAATCCTGAGTCTATGGCAGATAAAAGGTATTGGATTGAAAAGTATTTCGGTCAAATATTTTATAAAAAAATTACTATGACCCATTCGAAGGATTTGGTTATTGGTGATTATTTAATTGATGATAGATTAGCGAATGGAGCTAAGGACTTTAATGGGGAACTAATAAGATTCGGTTGGGATTATGAAAACGAAAATTGGAATGAATACCCCGGATGGAATAATGTTTTAGAAAAACTTTTAGATTAAAAATGGAGAATATAAAAATAAAAAACGAGGACGAAATATATAAAATGCCTGACAACAAATGGGATTTTTATTCGGGATTACCTAACCCTTCGTCATATATTGATGATGGTCAGGGGGATGATTGGGATGAGGACCACGCCTTAGATATGGTAATGAACGATATGGTTAAGGATTTTACACCTGAAGATATTGCGGAAATAGTTATGGCTAATGAAAATCCGATAGAGCCTAGTGTCGAGTTTATACAAGCGGCTGAGACCCTGATAAAGAATATTGAGGTTATAGAACATGAAGTTGTGGTACCATCTGATAAGTTTGAATTATTGGATGAAGATTTAGAAGAAACTCGAGATTGGGATGTGACCCTCAACGATGGTTTAGAAGATTATAAATGGTTTCCGGATACTGAAACTTAATTTAAAATAAAATATGGATAAAATAATACCAACATTAGGTGAGAATACTGAAGAAATAAATAAAGAAAGTTCGACTAATAATTCCGATGGTGAGTTTATTTTTTGGGATGATATGTGGAATGAAAGTGATGAAAATGAAAGATAAAGATTTAGTAATATATCCGAGTAATTTTTTACCCGGAATAAATATAAATGTCGTTTTTAAAGAGAGTGAAATGTATGATAATTTACGACCTCTTTTTGACACATATGGTTTTGGGTTCTTAGCCCCTGACATTAAAATGATTATTTTAGATGGTGAAATGTTTATTGGTGACGATGGACTTACGTTTGATGATATGAGAATGATTGAGGCTCATGAGGTTTCACATATTCTATTAAAACATGGAGGTGGCGAACGTTCAGATAATGACGAGTTAGAAGCCGATTTAGGGGCTTACCTTCTATTAAAACAAAATAATATACCAACGGACAAGTTGGTGGAGATATTCCCTGAGAGACACGGTATTGAGTTCAATGAAAAACTATTAACTATGGTTGAAGACCGAATTAATTAAAAAATAAGAAAATGAATAAATTTTTACGTAAAGAAAGACAACTTACGAATAGTAAAATAATGTCAAGATTTGGGAGGTATAAAGCTTATCTATTAACGAAAAAAAAATAGATGAATAATTTTAATGTTAATGATTTTAAAATATTAAAATATATATATAAACTTAACTATGATGATTTTGAGGAACACTTGAAAAATAACTTAAAGGTTATTGACGGTGTTAAACTTCTTGAGTTACATAAAACTTTACCAGCTATTAGTTCGCCTAACAAAGAATCCCGCAATTGGGATATGGTTTTAATCGATAAGGTAAATAGTGATAGTGTTGAATTAATATTTTATAAATCTGATATTGAATTCACATTAGTTGATATGACTAAATATTATAAAGATGGTAGTTCAATACTTCCGGAAAAATTCGTTAAAAATATTGACGATTTTTTAAAAACACAGATGAATTTAGATGATATTTTAGACAAGATACACATCCATGGTATTGGAAAACTTAATAAGTTTGAAAAGAATTTTTTAGATGGGTTTAAAGGTTAAATTTATGATAAATTCTTCAACACAGATTCTAAAATTCCTATAGATTCTTTATCTTTTTTTGTTTTTCTTTTCTTGTTTTTTAGAAAAGAAAGGGCCTCTAATAACTCTTCCTGTTTACTATTTTTTGGTTTCACAAATGTACCAATGTTAGTTTTAGGTGAGATTTTATTATCCGGATAAATCTTTTTGTAAAGGTCTACTACGGTTTTTTCATTTTTAAAAATGAGTTTGAGAGTTAAAATAGTTATTAATTTTTCCATACAGCTAATATACAAAAAATTAAGTATTTAAAATACTGAAATAGTTAATATTATTGAGTTAATGTCTTAATTAATATATCATGAAAAAACAAAACAAATTTAAAGAGTTACTAACTGAAAAACCCGATATTGTTATTATAATAACAGACCAAGAAAGGGCAACTCAATATTTTCCTGAAGGGTGGGAACAAGAAAACTTACCAACACTAACCAAACTAAAAAACAATGGTTTCACCTTTGATAAAGCATTTTGTAATAGTTGTATGTGTACACCTAGTAGAGCTACATTGTTTACAGGTACATATCCATCACAACATCAATGTACTCAGACATTAACGACAGGGGGTATTTATTCTCCCGGTGAAATACAGTTAAATAATAAAAGTAATAACATTGGTAAAATGTTAGATGGTGTTGGTTACGATGTTCAATACAGAGGTAAATGGCACTTAAGTAAAGGTGCTGATGGTGGTGACCCTTTAGCTAAGGAAATATCTTTATATGGTTTCAAAGGTTGGGTTGGACCTGATGCGGGTGAAGATGCTAAACCTGAAAATTTCGGTGGGGGTTATCCAAATGCGGACGCAAGATATGTTAAAGAGGGTATAGAATATTTAGAACAGGTGAGAATCAGTAGAGAAAAAGGTGAACCAAGAAAACCGTATTGTTTAGTATTAAGTTTAGTAAATCCTCACGATGTATTAGGTTATCCAAAATCAGTGCAATTTGGTTATACTCCTGATGAATATACGGGTAGAACTATTACTGAGTTACCACCTACCGTTACTGAACAACTACTTAAAAATGGTAAACCTATGGCTCAACTACAAACAAACATTGCTGCCGATGGTTTATTAGGTGTCTTACGAAATGATGATATGAAATTAAATTACTTAAATTTTTACGCGTACTTACTAACTAAGATTGATGGTGAAATTGGTAAATTTATTGATGTACTTTATGATGACACCAAAGGTAGGAGACTTGCTGATGACGCGGTAGTTATACGATTGGCTGACCACGGAGAAATGGGAATGTCACATGGTGGTATGAGACAAAAAGCCTTTGTTGCTTATGAAGAGGCTTTAAGGATACCTATGGTAATATCAAACCCTATTGTATTCAACAAAAAAGAATCGTCAGACGAATTAGCAACACTTATTGATATATTCCCAACGATATCTGAGATTGTCGGGGTACCTAAAGATAGTAACGCTAGAGGTGAGAGTTTAATTCCAATAATTGAGGAAGGTAAATCGGTTCAAGATTCTATATTATTTACTTTTGATGATACTAAGTCTGGTTCGAATAATTTACCATCTTCTGTTAAAGCAACTAATAGATTGAGGGCAATTCGTACAAATGATTGGAAGTACACATATTATTTCGATTCATTGGGTAGATATCAAAAAGAATATGAGTTATACGACTTAGTTAACGATATTGAGGAATTACATAATCTAGCTTATAAACCTGAGTATAGAGAACAAAGGGAATATTTACATCAACAGTTGATGGAATTAGAAGAAAGAAAGTTAAGAGTCAATGAGGTATTTGTTAATAAAAATAACCAATACGAATATAAAACTTGGGTTGAGACAAATCCTAATTTTGAGACTTACGCTTACAATGATATGGAGGGTTATGAGAGAGAAAGTTTTGATAATAACGAAGAAAAAAATACAGAAAAATAACATATGGTTGTAGTTAAGGTAATTTTGGGAACTCTTTTAATTTCATGGGTATTTATAATCTATGAAATTATAACCGCACCTTTATGTGATGAGTATGGTAATATAATAAATAAAAATAAAACAAAAAAACAAAAATGAAAAAAGGATTTTGGACAGGTTTACTGTCATTCGTAATTGCAAAAGTAGTACATTTATTAATAACAGGGCTTATTGGTTTTACCATAGGTTTAGCTTATGCTCAAACACCTGATGATATGCCGTGGGGTTTCATTAGAGTTATTGATAGTCCAATCATAGGAATAATATTCTTGATTTTTACAAGTATATATATTTATGGTAAATTAACTAAAAACAAATAAAAAACAAAAAAAATATGTCAACACCACATTTTAAAATTACAAATAGTACCAAAGTACCTGTTTGTTATGCGGTTTATGAACAACCGAAAATGAATAATAATCCTTCTAAGCATGGAGCATTAAAACCAGGAAGTACTAAAGAATGGAATTCCGGAGATTTACCCGTAGGTAATTATGAAGTATGGGCTGTAGTAGTTGGAGACGCTCAAGACCATACCGAACTAACAAAGGTTGATGGAGACAAACCCTTCTTCCCTGGGGAAGATGTTATGAAAGTTTATTTTGAAGATGGTTTACAGAATTGGTTAGGAGAATTAGATAGAGATGATTTAGAAGCTTTTTCTGGAGATGATTTAAAACAAACACTTGGAGAAGATATGACCGAATCTGTATGTCCTACATTCTATTGGAATGGAACGTCTACACACCATGTGCAAGTTACAGGTGGACCTCAACTTGTATTAGAAGAAGAAACAGGTAAATACCGAATGGGTAAACCTGAAGAAACTATTCAAGCAACTCCCCTGATTTGTTATAGAGCAGGATAAAATTAAAAATAAAAAACAATTAAAAAAATGAAAAAACTATTATTAATTATGATGTCGGGTCTACTCTTAATGAGTTGTACTCAACAAAACGATTTAACATTTAATGAAATGGTAAATCAAACAGAGATTACCGCTAAGGGTATTGATACAACTGCATTGTTTTATGAATCGAGTGCGACTAAAGAATTAACAGGTGTTAAATCAGTATTCGCTGGTATTAACAATACTACCATTGAGGTGTTGTGTGATTCTAAGGGTGAGACTAAATCAAAAGTTATTAATTCTCCATTTATGGAGGATGAGGTGATACATTTACCTGTCAAACTAACATTAGAAGATGCTGAACAAATATTATTAGACGCTGGATATGGTACAGGTGTCGAAGGTGTTGCTGATTGGTCTGAGGTCGTATTAAGAAGACCGTTAGAACCAAGTTTCAACGTAGCACAATATATTTTTACGACAAGTAAAGGATTTGTAAGTGTAAATGCAACAACAGGTTCAATTTCACCTGTAAGTTTAGAGGGGTGTCCTTGTCCATTTACTGACCCATGTATTTGTCCTGAAGGTTCAGTGTCTGATAACACATATAATGTTGAATTTGATGTTGACTACCAAAAATGTAGTAACAATCCTATTGTAAGTGTTGGTGGAGTAGACTTCGGTTCTGCGGGTGACGTTAGAGCGGGAAGAGCATGTTCTAAGAATGGTTATAAAAACATCTCAAAGATTGAAGCTGACATTGATTTATCACCGATGGTTCAAAGAGAAGGTTTTACAGGTGATTGGTTGAATGCCGCGTTTTATGCAGTTAGTAGTGACAAACAACCATTAGGTGATGGAAATTACTGTGATGCTGAGTTTACACCATCTACAGGTCAACCTGGTTACCCATGTCCATTTTGTCAAGAGATTGATTTCTTAGAGACTAATGGTCAGAAAATGTTCCAACACACTTTACACTTAGCTGATGGTAAGGGTGGACCTCAAAGATACGAGGTTTCTTATACTGAGGCTGCGAACACAGATTGTTGGCAGTGGGATGAAATGCAATCGGCATCAGGTAATGCGGGTGTACATAGTTTAGTGGGTAAAATTGACCCTAACAAACCATTCCATATGGTTGTAGATTTCAATGAGGACTATACGAATATGATTATCACTTTATCTCAAGATGGTGACAGTGTGAAAGTATTTGATATGACTGAACCTTCATACCCATACACTCCGAGTGATTTGGATATGAGTAAGTTAAAAGACGCTATGAATGTTGGTTGGTGGTTTACTCCATCATACCATGATGATTGGTCACCTGGTACTAATGACCCAAATTGGTACAAGAACAGTGGTGGTGAATGTGGATGGGGAACTCTATGTGGTGACGGTGGAGGATGGAAACTATCAAACCTTGTTGTTACGGCTGAAGAACAAATCTAAAATAAAAATACAATAAAAACTAACCCTCATCAGAAATGGTGGGGGTTTTTTTTGTTTATACAGAAATTATCGTTATATTTGTATAAAATTAGATGATATGAAGAAAATCAAAGAAAAATTGTTGACGTACCTGTTCAAGGATTGGGTTAAAACTGAAAAAGACGTTGAGACATTATTACTCACAAGAGATATGATTACTAAACGTAAAGATGAGTTAGTCGGACACACACCGGTATTGGGGTTTAGAATGTATAGTAACAACGAAATTAAATAATATGGGACATAGTAGAATAGTGATTTGTGATTTAGACGGTACCTTAGCTTTGATTGATGAAAGAAGAAAAATCTCAACTAAAGAGAATGGTAAGATGAATTGGGATATATTTTTTGACCCAAGTAATATTGATTTGGACAAGCCTAATGAAAGTGTAATTGAAGTGGTTAGAACTCTTCATAGTGCTGGTCATAGAGTGGTTATTTTTAGTGGTAGGAGTAAGGGGACTAAGGAAGTGACTAGAGATTGGTTAAAAAAGTTCAACGTACCATTTGATGTATTAAAAATGAGACCGACTAGTAAGGAGTTTATGTTTGTTCCGGACAACGAACTCAAGAGAAAATGGTTTGACGACCTAATTGGGGAAGATGATAAAGACCAAGTACTATGTGTATTTGATGATAGACAAAAAGTGGTTGATATGTGGAGAGAATTAGGTTTAACTTGTATGCAGGTTGATAAGGGAGATTTTTAAATGTTGGTATATTTATAGTTATGACGACAGATAAAGAATTAGAACTTTTAAATTCATTTGCTAATAAAATTATTGGTAACATATATCCTGAGGTTGATAGAATTGAGATTGTTTTAAAAGACCAAAGATATTTGGAATATAGGATATTTTTAAATGTTGATTGGGATGAGGGTGAAGTTTTTGATGAACTTGACCCATCTTATATGGTTGATGTCAATATTAGGTCTTACGTGAAGTCATTTTTACCTACAATGGAATTACCAATTGATAAAACTCACGATATTATTGTATATAATAGTAAAGATGAGAAAGTCTATCATGACCTTGAATTCTTGAAAACAGTCTACGACAAAAATAAATTCTCAACGGGAGGTACGATGTATCGTGAATTGATGGATTTACCAATTAATTCAGACTAATATAAATTCTTAATTAATATGGTAGAGAAAAAATGGTTAACATTTTTCTACCATAAACTTGTGCGTTTAATTATTTCGCCGTATATTTGTGTAACAAACAAGGGAGATAATCAAAAAAAAACGTCACATGAACATAAAAAAAATCAAAAAGTTAAACAACGAGACTAACACGGTAGAGTCAAAATTCGAAAAAGGATATAAGTTTATCAAAAGAGAAACTATGTCTCAAAGAGATGAGTACTACGAAAGTGTTGTTAATTGGAATAAAGGTGAGATTAAAAGACAAATTGCTGAATCCCAACTAAAGTTAAAAAACTTACCTGAGGATGTTCTTCCATGGAAAAAAAGTCAAGTTGAAGACAGAATAACTTATTTGGTAAAAAGAGAGGAAAATACTAACTACAATGTTATGACGTTAAGATGGTTAAAAGATGCTGAAGAGTACTTCGATAACAAACTTAAAAATGTGTCGGATAAATTAGTTAAATTTGGGTTTTGTGAATTACGTGCCGACATGGAAGTTGTTGATGTTTCTGAAAATCACTCTCGAGGTTTAGATTTCTACATTAAATGTACTGAGTACACTTATTCTGAGACTGAAGAGAGGTTCGGAAATCCAAAAAAAATCTACGAAGATAAAGGTAGAGCACACGCAAGATTAGTGTGGGTTAATTGTTACGATAAGGCTTCTCATTGGAGATTCATTTGTACATTAAAAAAAACTAAATAATAATGAAAAACTTCATCAAATTTTTCTTGGTATGGTATAGTCAACAAATGGCTATACCCTTTTGGATAATAGGTCATGTTCATTTACATTTTGCCACTTGGCATAACTTTTATGAGTATGGTTTATCAATGTTTTTACATCTAATGGTTGGTGTTGGTTTTTGGATTGATTGGAAACAAAATGGTTATAAAAAATAAAGAGTTATGAAAAAGATAAATAAAGTAGACGACGCATGGCAAATATTAAGAATTCAGGGTGAATTCACGAAGGGTTTTGATACTTTCAATGAACTGGACACACCATGTATTTCAGTTTTTGGAAGTGCAAGAACTAAAGTTGGTAGTAAGTGGTATAATGAAGCTAAGGAATTTGGGGGATTAATATCAAGTGAAGGTTTCGGAGTCATTACAGGAGGTGGTCCCGGTATTATGGCCGCGGCAAACCATGGGGCTAAAGAAGTCGGTGGAACCTCAATAGGAATTGGTATTGAGTTACCATTTGAGAGTGGGATGAATAAGTATGTGGATATGGGTGTTGAGAATAGATACTTCTTCACAAGGAAGGTAATGTTTCTAAAATACTCTCAGGGGTTTGTGGTATTTCCCGGAGGATTAGGTACGATGGATGAGTTATTTGAAGCTTTAACCTTATCTCAATGTGGTCATAATATAAAATATCCTGTGGTCCTTGTTGGTAAACATTATTGGGATGGATTAGTTGATTGGATAAAGAACACTTTATTAGAATCAGGTATGATTAACGATAGTGACCTTGACTTATTTAGAGTTGTTGATACCGCTGAAGATGCTAGAGATAAGATAGTGGAGTTCCATAGTAAGTATAATGGTTCAAATATTGAAGGTGGTCAATCTAATTTTTAATGGAAAATAAATTTGATAAATTAAAATAATTAGGTTACATTTGTATTAGATAAATAAATAAATAAAAAATGAGCGAAAAAATTTATGTCCGTAAAATTGAGAGTTGGACAATCTCATCTGCAAGTAAACCAATTGAGGTTAATGTGGAAGCGTTAAGAAAATGTGTACCACCATATGAAGGTGATTCGGAACAAGAATTGGTAAACTATCTACAAAACGAAGTGTGGAATGAGTATGAATTCTATGAGAATGAAACTAATAAAGAAGTTTATGGTGAGGATGAATTATACGATTTAGGTATGGAAGAAGCTTACGTTGAAAATGAGTTCTTTGATTCACGTAATAAAGGTGAAGATACTGCCATCCAAGTAGGAGTACCAAATGAGGAGTGGACAAAGACAGGTGGTTTCCAACCATTGGCTTACGGAGAAAACGAATATTAATAAATAAATAAAAATGGCAAACAATTTAAAAAGTTTCGTTGAGGTAAAAGGTAACGAAGAAGTGGTAAAGTTAATCGATTCATTGATTGACAAAGTAAATGATAATGATACTGATAGTGCGGTTACTGCATTCGCAACGGCGTTCTATGATGATGTTAATTTAACTGAAGACCGTAGTGTCTTAAACGAATGGTCGTATGATAAATTAGGGTCCAAATGGACTACACTATATGATGTCTTAGGTGATGCTGAGTTTTCAATCGAATCCGCGTGGTATCCACCAAAACAATTCTTTATTCATTTATATAACTTATGTTTTCCTTTGGATAATGATGTGGTTATCGAAGTGAGGTATGAAGATGAGACATTCAACCCGGTAGGAGCGTTGGTAGTTAAATCAGTGACTAAGTATGGTGAGAATAGTGAAACAACGGAAGGTTGTATTTGGTCTGAGGAAGTGGAAATGGAAGACCCAACGGTAGATATGGATTTTGATGATGAAAACTATGATGAAGTATCTCAAGAATTCTATGAGAGTCTTTACGATACTCAACTTAGGTTATTAGGTCAATGTATGGAGATGATTGAGTTAGATGGGGAACCTATTAAGGTTGAGGATAATAATTAAAAATTAAATAAAAACATAGTAATTAATAAGTAAAAATAAAAAATAAAAATGGAAAAGAGAATAGATTCAAAAGTAGAGCAAAAAGTTATTGATTATGTAACAAAAAACTATAAAAATAGTTATGGAAAGTGTAAAGAGTTAATTATAGAAGAGACCGATACTCTTTTTAAAGTTTTGTCTCATAAAGACGGGTCACCTTTAATGTTAGGTAAATCAATTTTAAATTCATAAAGTTATGGCAAAACTAAGAAGAAAAGTGATTATCACGACAGTTCGTTGGGAAGACACAGAAGAATTAACAGAGGACCAAGTTAAGAGATGGAAAAGTGGTGATGATGACCTACAAGAAGAAGTTCATGAAGAGGTGGTAGATGATTTTGATTTGGTAAGAGATAAAGTATTAGAGGACACAGAGTGGCCGCCTGAATTAATAGAAGATGAATAATACGAATTAGTATGGGTAAGGTTGTCAGGGAGTATAATTATCAGGATAATATGGAAATTGTTGACCATATTCTTAATGAGTTAATGTTAGTTAGAACAATAGAAGAAATTGAAGGGTTTAAAAAATCACTAATGATGACATACCTGAAGATGTTTCCTTCAGTTACCCCTGACTCTGACATAATTGAGAGTATTTTTAATCATTACTGTGATGAACATAATGTGAAAGAATGGTATGAATCTACCTTTAAAGTCCCATTAAAAAAAATAAAAAATGAATACTAATATATTATATGGGGTTATTTGGTTCTTCATAGGTCACATTGCAGTATGGTTTCAATTAAATGGGCAGTTCAAGTGGGAAATATTTAATAAGTATCAATGGTTAGTGGTGATTTGTGGAATACCAATATCGTTTATGTACTTATTAGCGACAAAATATACTGTACAAGGATTTGACGGGTTGTTATGGCCCGGTAGATTTATAGGTTTCGGGGTAGGAATGGTAATATATTCAATATTAACTAGTCATTTCTTTGATGAGGGTATCACCTTAAAAACCGCGATTTCTTTAGGGTTATGTTTAATATTAATATCGGTTCAAATATTTTGTAAATAATTATGGTAAATGGATAAGTTAACAGATACCATAAAAAAAGTGGGTTTATACAATATGATTAAATCTATTGGTTATGGTAATATGGATGAGGTTTTAGGTAAAGACTTCAAACCCACTAAGGATATGATGATTAATGTTCTTCAGGAGGTAACAAGAGAATATCCACATTCTTTTAGTTACGTTATAAACGACGAAGTATTAACCGTAACTGAAAACCATATAACCATATTTACCAACTTTTACAAAGACATTTCAAACCCTTCAATTCCCCAAGAGATTAAATATGGTTATAACGATTATGAGGTTAATGATTACCTACCTGAGCTATATGAAAATGTTTTAGACTATATGACCACAATTTGAGTTTTTTTTATATTTATTTGTATGAAGTTAATCGGAGTAATAAAAAATACCATAAGGGATAGTGTTATTAATGAGACGAAAATACCGGATGGGATAAAGAGACGGTTAAAGACTATGGACCCAAAAGAGGTTGTCAAAGAAATGAAGTTACGTTCTTTAACACGTGCTTTCAATAGATATAAACTTAGTGGTGAATGGGATGGGGAAACAGACGCAGAAGATGTTGTAACGGAAATTAGTAAGGATGTTGGTATGTTATTTGTTCCTTACTATGATGAATATGATGAATACGCAAGAAACGATGAGAAGTGGGATGGTTCAGACGATAAGTATGAAAAAATAGTTGAGGTAGTAGGTCAAGTATTATTTGGGGAATACGGTGATGAAGTTATACGTTGGTTAGTAATGTATTTTAATAACATGGTTGAAGAGGACTTCTATGATTCATACCTTCCCCCTTTTGTAAAAAGTAAACCTCAACATAAGGAACAATATGATGAACAACGGTCTCCTGAGATAAATAAACAGACCATTAAGGAACAAAATAAAGAAGATATAATAAATAAATTAATTGATAATGATATAGACCCTACCATTATTGATGATTTGTTAAACTCGTTAACCGATGAGGATATTAACGATTTAGTATTAAGAAATTTAGAACGTAAACTATTCAAAGGTGGTAATAAAGAGAAAAACGTTAGAGATTACTTTGAAAAATATATCTCATCCTTATCCAATAGAACCCAACAAGACCCAAATGATGATTTCGATGTTGAAGACGAGTTTTTATATGGGGGATTAGAACCCGAACAATCAAAAATAGGTAGAAAGACATTTAAGAAAGAGTTGATACCTCTTCAAGTTGAATTATTAAAATTACAGGAAGATGTTAAAAAATCGGGTAAGCCGATTGTTGTTGTTTTTGAAGGAAGAGATTCTGCGGGTAAAGGAAGTACTATTAAAAAAATGGTTGAATATCTTGACCCTAAATATTACAATGTTATTGCTTTAGGTATTGCTACTGAGGAAGAGAGGGAAGATTGGTTTGGTCGTTATGAAAGTAAAATTGAATCGGGTAAGATTAATTTCTTTGATAGAAGTTGGTATAATAGAGGTATTGTAGAACCGGTAATGGGATATTCGTCTCAGGAGGATTACGAAGATTTTATGAGTAACGTTAATGAGTTCGAACAATCGTTGATAGATAAGGGTGTCGAGTTAATTAAATTTTGGTTAAGTATTACACCACAAACACAGAAAAATAGGTTTGAATTAAGAAAGTCTTCACCACTTAAATATTGGAAATTCTCACCAAATGATGAGAAGTCTATTGATAAGTGGGAAGAGTATACTGAATATAAGAATAAAGTTTTAAGACAAACTAAAGAAGCTAAACCATGGACTGTGGTTGATACTAATGATAAAAGAGCGGGAGTATTAAACGCTTTTAGACATTTATTAAATGTTGTTGACTATGAAGGTAAAGATGTTAAAAACATTGGTTCTATTTATCCTGAGGTAGTTACAACGATTAAAGAAAAGGAAAATATAGAAGGGGAAATACCTGAACAATGGTCTCCTGAGTTAGCTCAAGATTTAGAAGCGTTCCATAATATAAAGATGGATGAATCATCAACTACCCATCAGAATTTTAATGAAGTAATTAGTGAAGCCAAAGGTATAAACGAACCTATTAGACATATATCTAGAGATATTACCAATATCGTTAAAAGTCAAAATTATAATAATTATTATCTACCGGAAGATACGACAAATGGTGGTGAATTAATGTATGACTTTTATAATGAATATAAAAAGTTTGGTGTTAGTAGGTCGTACACTATTCCAACGTTTTCAATAGAGTTAAGATATGAATCTGATTTAAATATGGATGAACCGTATATGATTAACGGAGCAGTTATGGATGATGATGAGACCATTTCTATTGTTATAATTATTAACCCTAATCATTACCCATCACTTATGTATGATTTGGTAGTGGACATAAATGACTTGGTTGCTCATGAGATAGAACATATATTTCAAAATAATAATATGAGACCTGACAGTGAAATTAGTTCACCCAAAAAAGGTGAGGAACCTGAAGGTAAAGAATATTATAAACAATCTCACGAATTACCGGCTCAACTTAAAGGGTTTAAAAGAATATCTAAACTTCGTAAACAACCAATTAAAAAAGTAATTGAGGATTGGTTTAGTAGAAGTAAATACGCTCATCAATTAAGCGATGAAGACTCTTCTGAAGTTATTTCATATTTAGTTAACTATTACAATAATGAGTTTAAACCAAAAATGGTAAAAGAGAATAAAGTACCATCTGATTATCTTAGAAGGAGGGTGGGTCATCTTGTTACTGATAAAAATTTTAATCGTTTAAAAAGTTCATGTTTAAACATGCTAGAACGTGTACGAAGAGGGTATACGTTAAGTATAGGAGAAGATGCTGTGACTGTTGTAAGATTAGCTATTGATGACCAAAGTTATAGATGGTATGAAAATCATTTAGGTTTTGATGATGAGGATGATAAACTATTTGATGAGATATATTCACTAATGTGGAACACATATTCGAAGGATTTAATTGAATATGTTAAATCTGTTATGGATTATGTAAATGAGGATAATCCGGAAACAATAAAAGAGAGTGAACTACCGACATCCGTTAGAAGGAGGGTGAATATATCTTTAGATGATAATACTTTAAATGAACTAAAGAAGGCGTCATTAAGAATGTTGAGTCGTGAGATATTTGATGTTAATCATATTGTTAACGATAGTGTTAAGTGGGTTGCGGAAGAAATGGTCCCATACGATGAGGATTACGACGATGAATACGATGATTATGTAAATAAAATAACTCCGGTGTTAAAGGAAAAATTCGAAAAAGATATAATCGAATATATTACAAAGGTTATGGATACTCTTAATGGACCTGACACTCATATGTATACATTTAAGAAACACTCAGAAAGATATGGGGGTAGTGGGTTCTCAACTACATTTGACACGTGGGATTCCTTATTAAAAAAATATGGTTATTGGATGCCTTTAGAATGGGATGAAATTAAAAGAAAATTGGATACTAAGGATGAAGGTCAGATATTAATTTCAAGTCCGGGAGAACCAACCAACACAATGGGTTATTACTTTAGTATAGAAAAGATATCAAAATGAAATTAATAATAACTGAAGACAAATTAAGAAACGTTAGGGAACAAATTAAAGAAATGATTCGTACCCTGGGATTACCTGAAACATCTAAAATTATGGGTGGTTTTGACAATTTAATAAGTAAATTGGGTATGGTATACAGTGTTACCCACGAGCAAAAGGTTAAAGACATTCATGGTATTATGGATATATATCTAAATGATGGTGATTATATCGATAATGAACCGAGGGGTGTATTTGTTGATGATTTAAGATATGACGCGGTGTTTCTTGATGAGATTGGTTCGGACCCTATACTAATAAGTGATGATAATGATATAATAAAACAGATACCTAGTTTGACTGAAACATCTGCAGTTGTTGAGACTTACTTTTTACAAAAGGGGGAAGGTTCCGAGTCTGATTCCTATAAATTAAAGGATTATACAACTGTATTTTATGATACGTTAAGTGATGAGGTTTTAGATAATATTATCTTTGCTTTAATGTATAGTTTGGAAGGGTATTCGGGTGATTAATTTTAACGGGGTCGTGTTCATCAATTCTAACAAACTCTTAATTCCTTAGTTAATATCTTTTTTTGACATATTAGGGTAAACAGGTTCATCTGTAAAAATATAAGAATCACCACTAACTTTGTAATTCGAATTCTTAAACGTCACAACCTCATTTGTTCTCTCATTAAAGAAAACAAAATAATCAACACCTTTTTTGTTTGAATAATCGTTTGCGTTGGACCTACCTATACTAACTTTATTTTTTGTTTCATCGTATTTAGCAAGGGGTTTTATTTGAACTCCGATTGGACTACTACTATTACCATAGAATTCTGCATCAATACCTCCCCATCTATCTTTTTTATGTCCAGGCTCATATTTCACCGTTTCTGTAATACTATTTAAACCGATTACCTCAGGGTTATTCTCAATGTATTCAACGGCAGCGTTTTCAGTAGACTCACCATATTCAATAGATTTCTTTTGTAAATTTTTAATATCAACCAATTCGTCACTATGTATATCACCTTTAAAAACTTTGGATAACCACTGAATAATTAACTCATCATATTCAGTTGAACTATAATCTTCCCCTGGTGAAAACTCATCACCATATATTATTTCGGGGTTTTTATTATTGTCTTGAGAAATCAAACCTTGTAAACGACTGTGGACACTTTTCTTGGTATCAAAATAATTTATAACTGACCATCCATTACCACCAACAGTGGGTAGAATACCAATAACGCCCTCAGACATATCCACAGTGTCTTCTGACCAATTTTCCGTTCCTTCAAAAGATAATTTCAATGCTGACCTAATGTTTTTAGAATTAATACCACCAACTAATTTTATATTAACGTTTAGTTGAGGATATATTTCTCTATAAAAATATGAAGCACTTATATACGGTTTACCTTGATTTAGAGTAAATCTTATTTCATTACTTGGTATATCAAACGATTCACCCGCACTATTAAAAACGGTAATAACCTGACATTTTTTATCTATAATATTGTTTTTAATTCTTTCTATATCAGAAATATCGGAGAAATTTAAGTAACAGATTTTACCATGACTCACAGTAAACTTGTTAAATTTAACTCTACATTCATCAACATCAATAATATTATCAACAATGTCGAGTTCCTCAACGTACTCTTTTAATATTTTACGGACTAAATCTTTCATATTTATAAATATAACTATTTACTCATTTAATTAAATAAAAAACCCCCACAGTGATGTGAGGGTTTTAATTATAATATTATTGTTAATAATTGATTATTCTTCTTCCGAAAGTATTAGTTTCCCCATATGTCTCTATCTTTAAGTCGTTTTAATTTTTTCTTATATTCCAACACCTTTTTAGGGTTTATAAAGTTAATCCCGTTATATTTGAAAGAGTGGTTATCGATTAAATCGTCGATATCCTCACCGTACCAATTATCAAAAAACTCGATGGGTCCAGTTCTAAACTCACCCTTATTTTCAAACGGCCATTTAGATGGTCTAATTATAACATCTAAATCATTTACGTCTTTAACCATACCATTAATAACTAAAGGTGCGGAACCATATACCGCATAGTCGTCAACATCGATATCGTATGTTTTAAGTATATCTATAAATAAATCAAACTTTCTCATACTATTAAATATAACAATATTAAGGGA
>Ga0208134_1000740_pt1 | contig 21045 bp, 31 predicted proteins | sample VirMetDEL_Mar_31_FD_184515 | JGI IMG/M metagenome (GOLD analysis project Ga0208134, IMG submission 184515) | Aqueous microbial communities from the Delaware River and Bay under freshwater to marine salinity gradient to study organic matter... | ecosystem: Environmental > Aquatic > Marine >... | reverse complement strand
TACTAACCTACTCAATGGCCGGATGTAATACAACTATTAATGTTGTTGTAAATAACGGACCAGTAACAGGACCAATACAACACTTTTAATATGAAGTGGTTAGTATACATACTACTACTACCACTACAATTATTCGCACAAGAGACTTATACGAATTGTGGTGATATGGCACCTCAGGAATACCAAGTAAGTTATGACGTGGACAAAACATACTATTGGGATATCTCCCAAGGTCAAATAATATACGACCAAGGTAATTCAATTACGGTACAATGGCCTGACTCTATAGGTACTTACATAATATCTGTCTATACCACAAGGTTTGGTTGTGAAGGTGATACATCCTATCATGAAGTAGTTATAGAGGATTGTCCCTACTTACAAATATTCGTACCTAACTCCTTTACACCAAATGAGGACAACGACAATGAGACTTTTTATGTACATGGTCAAGGAAGTGGTAACATAGAGTTAATGGTGATATATAATAGATGGGGTGATAAGGTATATGAGACCACAAATAACACTCCTTGGGACGGTAAGGGGTGTCAGATAGGGGTTTACGGGTACTCAATTAGAACCCATAACCAACATTATACAGGACAAGTCAGCCTAGTTAGATAGAGTCGAATATTGTAATGAAATGTCCAGTTTTTTAACTAATAAACTGGACAAATAGGTATATACTTTGTATAATTAAAACATATAAATATTACAGATATGATACCGGTAATTGGAGCAACAATAGTTAATGAAGTTAAATGGTTAAAACGGCAAATAGATAGTGTCGATTTCCCAGTAGAAAATTATATTATTATAGATAATAGTGCGGGTAGCCTCAATAAAGAACTAAACGACCTAATATCTAACACCACCAACGAGTTTATAAAAAATTTAAAAGTATACCACATGCCCTATAATATAGGATGTGGAGCAGCTTGGAACATGATAATAAACTCCTTTATGAAATCAAAATATTGGGTTCTTGCAAGTCATGACTGTAGTTTTGGTACTGGTTTCTTAAAAGAAATGCACGATAAAGCTCAGGATAATGAGGTGGGGATGATACACGGTAATGGTGGTGAATTTGGACTTGGCTCCTATGATTTATTTTTAATTAAAAGTTGTGTGGTTCAGTCTCATGGATATTTTGATGAAAATTTATATCCGGCATATGGGGAAGATGTGGACTATATAATGAGATTACATAATAAACCTATTAAAAAAGTAATAGATTTAAAATCTACTTACTATCATGGAGATGCTAAAATAAATGGACCAAATGGTGGGGATAGTGATTATGAGGAAACCGGTATGAAAACCAAAAACCACAGTCAGGAACTATATGATAAATTAACTTACATAAATGAATTAAATTATGAGTATCTTTTTAAAAAATGGGGTCCACATTGGAGAACTGTGTGTCCATATGAGTACCCATTTAATATAAAGGGTTTAGATATAAGAGCAAGTATAGTTGATTTAGAATTTTGTAAGGGTAAACATTTAGGATTTTAAGACAAGTTACCTTGATAAGGTAGGTTGAACCTGTAAGACTTTAAAAACCAAAAATACTTTAAGACTAGACAAACAAGTTTATTTTTACTACTTATTATACGGAATAATTATTAAATTAAAAATTAAAAAATGAAAAGAATTTTATTAGTACTATTAGTCTTGCTTGGACTACAAACACAAGCACAAACATTATGTGACTCAAACATGACTTACACAACAGGTTCACAAATGCAATTAGAAGTTGCAATACCTGTAACTGGAAATAATTTACCATTCATGGCTCCGTTATACGCAGTAACTTATGGTGATGGAAATATGTTGGCAGAAGATAGTTGTTTTAGTGGTCCTTGTACCCATATGGTGTACAACTATAACCCAAATGGAACGTATTATGATACACTTACGACTTGTATATCTTATACAGTTACAGACACTATGGGTTATGTTGACACTTTAATGTGTTGTTTTGAACAATATTGGGATGGTCAGTTTTGGCAAAAGGTATTGATGCAACAACCAAACTTTAGTTGTGACTCCCTATCATATTCGATAGTAGTAGACAGTTCAAACTGGAATATATTAACAGTAACAGGAAATGCAGATGGTGTAATCAATATGATAGATTCTATGGATTGGAATTTTACAGCATGTAATGCATTAACATGTTATACATCACAAGGAAATAATCCTTATTCGTTCCCACTTATATCTCCACAAGACACGGTTAAATTATGTTATGATGCTTTTATATATTTTGACACCATGACTTACATTTGTACAGAGTGTGATTCACTAGTATATGATTTCATGACTGATGCATGGGTATTAATGAGTATGGGTAATCCAACCGGGATAGAAGAACTAATGAAAAATGAGGGAGTTAATAATGTAACATATGATTTAATGGGTAGGAAAGTCACTAACCTTAATAAAGGTGTGATGTACATTAGAAACCAAAAGAAATTTATTATATTAAAGTAAACTACTAAAAACAAATTATAATTAAACCGAAAACTAAAAACTTTCGGTTTTTTTTTGTATATTTGTAATATGAATTTAGGATACGCTTGTATTAATATGACCCTTGGGGAACAAAAACCAAAAATTACAACCAACAGGTCAATGATTAAAAAAACATTTTTGGCTAAAGGTATAGAATATGCTGGTGAACTAGCTTTATTAAATTGTAGAGACTTGTTTGAAATTTTAAAATGGAATCTCAAAAATAATATTAAGTTCTTTAGATTATCGTCAGATATATTTCCATGGGCTTCAGAATATAATATAGAAGACTTACCTCAGTATGGCAGAATTAAAACAATTTTAAATGGTTGTGGTAATTATGCAAGAAAAAACGGTATTAGACTAACTTCACATCCAGGACCATTTAATGTGTTAGTATCCCCCAGAGAACACGTAGTTAAAAACACCATAACTGACCTAACCAACCACGGTAAAGTGTTTGATTTATTAGGTCTTGATAGAACACCATACAATAAAATTAATATTCATTGTAATGGGGTTTACGGTGACAAAGCATCTGCTCTCGATAGGTTCTGTACCAATTTCGAATTATTACCAGAATCAGTTAAGACAAGGTTAACTGTAGAAAACGATGACAAAGCCAGTATGTATTCTGTAAAAGACTTAATGTATATACATAAACGTATTGGTATCCCTATTGTGTTTGATTATCATCACCACAAATTTTGTCCTGGTGATATGACAGAACAAGAAGCTTTGGAGTTAGCTATATCTACTTGGCCAGAAGGAATCACACCAGCGGTACACTACTCAGAATCCAAAGCTTTACACGAAAGTAATGATAAATTAAAACCACAAGCACACTCAGACTACATAAATAACCTACCAAATACGTATGGTAATAGTGTAGACATTATGGTGGAATCTAAAGCAAAAGAATTGTCTATTTTACCACACTTAAATTTAATATAGATTTAACAATTTCATAACATCGAATGCTATAACTAATCCTATTTATGAGTATGGAAAAAGAAGTAGTAAAAATAGACGTAGCCCCAATTATTTACATTGTATTAATGGTGGTTGTTTTTAGTTTAGCTTTATAACATTAGTAGGCCTCAGTATACGGAGGTTCAACGACCAAAAGGGTTCTGAAAATGTTGTGAGAGGTCTACACCTCTTTTTTTATGCCTTATTGTTTGGTCAATAATTTAAATTTAATTATCTTTGTACTAAATTAAAATATTTATTAATATGGGATACGACATATATGGATTAAATCCAAGACAACATAAGGAAAAACCGGATATTCTAAAAAAAGAATACGGTGACCTAGATAAAGAGGAACAAGAAAAATATTGGGATATAAAGAGTGAGTACGAACAAGAAACTCCAGGAATCTATTTTAGAAATAATGTGTGGTGGTGGAGACCACTATGGGACTATATAATAGATATATCCGGAGAGCTACTAACTCCAGCACAAAGACAAGGGGGTTATGAAAATTCCTGTACTGAAATACCAGAAAGAATAACTAGAGCTATCGCAAGAAGACTTAGTCATGAAATAAGTAGTGGAAATCATAAGAGATATGAAACTGAGTATAGAGAAGCTATTAAAAATTTAGAATTAGAAGATTGTGAATATTGTGAAACTACAGGGCAAAGAGATTTGGGTGATGGAGAAATGAAAGATTGTAATGCATGTCGTGGTAAAGGCCAAAAAGAATCTTGGGAAGCTAATTATCCGTTTGACGCACAAAATGTAGAGGAATTTAGAGTATTTTTAGAACAATCAGGAGGAATACAAATTTGTTAAAATAAAGAGGTGGCACGTAGGGTCTGGTAATCGATAGATTATTTCATAGCTGGTGTAGATTGGGCAGAACTCTAAAAGGAGAAAGGAACCCCCCCTCTTTATTCTACTTAAAATTACTTAGGAAAGGCCATAACTCATCATCAACCAAAACTTTAGTGATAGAAGGTAATAACCAAGGAGAAACATTAGATAATTTCATACCATTAGTTAACCATAAAAATACTTGTTGGTTTTTTAAAGTTGATATTTGAGCCTCACCGAATGTTCCAGCTCCTGCTGTACCATCAAAATTAATTAAATTAGTATCACAAACTTGCAACATATAAAGGTCTTGATGAACAATGTTTTGTCTTATTTTAGATTGAAATTCTGCAAATTCTTCAGGTGATAAGTCGTTAGATTTCCACCTTTTAAATAATTTTTGAAAGTCTAAATCCTCATCCCTAACAGTTTCAGCTCTTAAAGGGTTTAAAAGTGCCGGAGTAGACAAACCATCAAAATCTAATTTACCACTAGTAACCAATTCTAATAATGTCTCATCCTTTACCACATGAGAAGGTCCAAAAAACTCCTCTACTTGACCCCTCCAAGAGACAGCGTCTTTAGCAAAATCAATACCACCACCTAAATAAATAGCTTTAGGTTTAAAAATGCCTTCAGTATCATTTGGGTCCATAACATTTAACAATTCTATGGTATCTTCTATTTCGTCCATAGAAGCGTTAATAAGAAAATTGGTAGCTTTATCGGTAAGGTATCTTTTAACCCACTTAAGTAATTTACCTATAGTGGTATTAGCTTTAATTTCAGGTATACCTTTATAGGAAATTTGTTCATCTATGTTATAATCAATAGCGTTGTTATGGAATTCTATAGACTCCAAACTATCTACATCAGAAGGGTTCCCAAGCATTTGTTGTAAATCATCTTTAAGTTGTTTTCTTAACTCCAAGGGAATACTTAACAAATCATCCTGGATATCTTCAATACCCAAATCACCACCTTGTTCTTTTAAAATCACCTCTTTTTTAACTACTTTTTCTATTATCTCAGTTAGTTGAGTTTCTGTTAATTTAATTTTTTTCATTAGTAATCTGTATTAGCTTTTCTACCTTTTATTATATCTAGTCCTGCGGAAGTACCTATTCTTGAAGCACCTGCATCTACCATCCTATTTAAGTCTTCTCTACTATAAATACCACCAGATGCTTTAACTTTTAATGGTCCTGAGTTTGCGGACATTATTGAAACAGCATCTTCTGTTGCTCCACCAGGACTACCATCTTCAGGTTTAAAAAATCCAGTAGACGTTTTAACAAAAACATTTTTAGCTTTTTCTTCCCCAACAGATTGTATAACTATTTCACTAATTAATCTTGTAAGTTCAGCTATTTGGTCACTGGTTAAAGCTGCTGACTCTATAATCCACTTAACAACCTTACCCTCGTCCACACCAATAATAGTTCCTTCACTAACCTCATATCTAATAGTGTCTAGGTCACCATTTTTAAAATCTTTGTAATTCACCACGTAGTCTAATTCGTCAGCACCATCTTTTATAGCTTTTATAGCCTCATCGAATTTTTCACCAATACTATTATCCCCATTTGGGAATCCTATAACAGTACCAACTAATACGTTAGCTCCTTGACTATCTATAAATTCACGTGCTGATTTAACATATTCAGGTCGTATCATAACCAACTTCATATTATGGTCTATAGCATCTTGTATAGTATCAAAAATTATTAAATCAGTTTCCTCCTCTCCAATACCAGCTTGTTCAGGGGTTTTAAGGTAAGTCGAATCAATATAATCACCTATATCAGACTCCTCAACTATATTCATAAGTTGATTAATACGTTCTATGTCTTCCTTAAGTATATTTTCCATATAATATAAATATAATTTAATTATTAAATACTTCAAAGTATTTATAATAAAAAGATTATGGTAAATTGGATTAATGGTTTTGATGCCGGTAATAAGAAAGAAAAGTATAGTTTAACATTAAGATGTGGGACTTTAACTTTATTTGAATTAAAAATAGATAAAACAAAACTTAGGTTTATGTTATTTAATTTTGGTTTTGAATTAGACTACTAAAATAATGGACAAGTATATATACAGAGCGAAGTTAGATAGAGTAGTTGATGGTGATACCATTGACGCTATGATAGATGTAGGATTTGATATCTGGGTTAAAAAAAGAATCAGGTATAAAGGAATTGACACTTGGGAAAGTAGGACAAGAGACGCTGCTGAAAAAAAATTAGGATTACAGGCTAAAGCAAGAAATAAAGAATTACTTGAAAAAGTAAGTGAAAAATCTGGCTACTTTAGACTAAAGTCTTACGGTGTAGGTAAGTATGGTAGAGTATTGGGCGAACTATTTATAATGGACTCAAACGGAGTCCAAATGAATATAAATCAGACTTTAATTAACGAAGGTCATGCCTATGTATATGATGGTGGAAAAAAGAAATTACTAAAAGAAGTTAAAAAAGATGGTTAAAAAAACACAAGCCGAAATATTAAATGATGTTTTATCTGAACTACAAGAGATTAAAAAAGGCCTACCAAACGGAGAAATTGCTTTAATACAAAAATCTTTAGAAGATTTAGAAGAAGGTCAAAAGAGTCTAAGAAGTGAAATTAGAACAATACAAAAAAGGTTATTTAATCCAGATAATGGTTTGATAGTTGAGGTTAATAAAAATACAGAATTTAAAGTAGAAAACCAAAAAAATATAAAAGATGTGGAAGGGTTAATGTCCTGGAAAAGTAATGTGACAAAAGCTTTATGGGTTATATACTCAGCTATAATTGGTGTTATAATAAAACTACTATTTTGGAATTGATATGAAATTACTTGTAACAATCATAATTTCTATTATTTTGGGTAAAATCGTATGTTATTTTGCCCACCAAAGAAAAAACAATAAATAAAAACAATTCTATTGTCCTAATAGGATTATTTTACTATACTTAATAAAAAAGAATTATGTCAGAAAGAAAATTAAACACAACCCACAAAACTAACGAAGACCTACTTAAAAAAGCTCGTACGTACATGGAAAGACTTAAAACAACCGGAAAAGAATACAATCCCGCTCCTAAAGAAAATAAAGATGATTCAAAAGGAAAGGTACAAAAATAAGTATATCAGACAAATATTTGAAAAAAGGATTAAGGAAGAAAATTTCGGAGTTAATGCACACTGTAGAGAAGACGGACTATACCTAACCATACCACCAACAACAGTTATAGACCTATACGAAACCTACCAAGAAGTTGATAAAAAAGAAGATAAGATGGTTAGTATTTTGGTGGAAAAAATAAAAAAAATAAGTAAAACTTTATATTTAGACTCTAAATTAGAATATGTTTTACATGGTGATAACATACAAATAAAAATGGGAGTAACTAATGTTAGATAAAATAAAAATTAAATTATTAGTAAGTGGCGTTGTCGTAGCTATAATTAGTGTGTTTACACTAATTTTAACTTGGATGGGTACTAGTTTATGGTGGTTGCTAAGCGGTGATATGGTACAAAGACTAACATTTTTATATATATACCTTACACTAACATTAATATCTGTAGCTCCATTACTTGTGGGTATGTTAATAAAGTATTGGAATGGTAGGTATAATAATCTAGATTAAATAAATTCATGAAAATAGTTTGTTAATACGAAAATAAGTATTATCTTTGTGGTACAAATTTAATCTAAACCATAAAAGATATGACAAAGAATAACAATTCACTCACAAGAGAACAACTAATAGAGTTAGTTCCATCAGCATTCGCAAACCAACAATCCCCAAAAGTATCGAATAAGTATACTTTTATCTCAACAACCACAGTCTTAGACGACATGGGTAAACTAGGTTGGGAACCATTTAGTGCCTCACAAAGAAAGTCCAGAAAAGATGAAGACGCTATGTTTACCAAACACCTAATTAGATTACGTAATAATGAAGTTGGTAAAATAGGAGATTCTATACCAGAAGTGGTTTTAACTAACTCTCATGACGGTAGAAACGCTTTTACACTCCACGCTGGATTATTTAGGTTAGTATGTTCTAATGGTTTGGTTATAGCGGACACCACTTTTGAACAAGTAAAGATTAAACATCAGTGGTATAATTTTGACGAGATTAGAAAAATTATGGACGGTATGTTAGAAGTTGTACCTAAAGTAATCACACAAGTACAAAATTTAAATTTAATTAACTTAAACGACGACCAACAAATAGATTTCGCGTCTAAGGCTCTACTAACTAGATATCCTAAAGGAAATGAAAATTTAAATGTAGAAGACCTACTTTCACCAGTAAGACAAGGAGATAGAGGTAACGATTTATGGAAAATATTTAACGTAGTACAAGAAAAATTAGTAAAAGGTGGGTTAGTTTTTAATGATAAAAAAGAAAAAATGCAAAAACTAAGACCTATCACTAACATTGATAGAAGAATCGATGTAAACAAAAAATTATGGGAACTTACTGAAGCTTACGTTTAAAATGGAAACCACAACACTACACAAATTTTCACAAGAAGAGTATTGGACACAAGAATATGAAAAATTCAATACTCTTCCACGGTGTAACGATAATACAAACTTATTTAATGTTGGTACTAAAGATAATATAGAGTTAGTATTATATAAATTTAAAAAGCAACACACCAATCTAACAGAAGAAGAATGGAAAAAAATATGTTTTTCACCTAACGTACACACCAAAGTAAAAAGAATTACAGTAGTTGTAGAAAAAATGGTGGAAGATGGGGTGACTAAAAAAGTAAGGATTAGTAGGTACTTCACTATTAAAGGTAGGAAATGTGGAGCAAAATATTTTTGGAAAAAGAGAGAGGTGGTTCACATTACTTTTGATTTGTTAAATAATAATCTGTATAAAACTACCACAAACTACTATGGGAGAAAAAAGAATACTGTCATAATGAAAAACCCATTTAAATACTGGAAAAAAGAACATTTTAATTTAAAAGAAATAGAATTTGATTTGGATTTAAGTGAAAAAACCGTACTAAATAACCTAAATAAATTTATTGACAACCCAAACTATTGGGAAAAAAAAGATAAGTTAAATGCAGAACTACATAAATGTAGAAGAACTCTTATTAGAGAACTATCCAGTAAAGACGTGAGGTTTAATGTGGAATTAAATAAAAACCAAAAGATTTTAGATATAGCTAGTGTCTGGTTTAGTAAGGTTAGAGGTATTAAAACACCAAACAAGTGGATGTATTATTTTACAAATAACTATCCAGGAATCAGACCACTAAAGAAAAAAGGAAATAACCTAATACAAACAATACTAAAAGAAAACGGAATATATTCAAAATATGCAGTAAAACTATTTAACACATATAAAAACATTAAAGTAGAATCGTACCAAATGATGCTAGAGGCTCTAGGAATTCATTTACTTCGAGAACTAAACCCAATCCTATTAACAGAAAAATATAGTATGGGTTGGCAACTTAACTTGAAACTAACAAACCAAGAAAAGAAAAATTTTGTACACATACTTAACTCATTATTAGACCAAAACAACGAACCATCATCAGTATTAAGTGAGCTTAATATGGTTATATCAGATATAGTGACAGACCATTTAGGGAGGTTAAAACCTAGATTAAAAAGAGAAGGGATAGATGTTAAGTTAAAAGCAAAAAATTATGAAGAATTTGTGGAAGAACATTTAAGGTGGACCACACTAGTTGACGAAATTAACAATACCACCAACATAACACACATCTACAAAAAAGATTTTTTAATATATATACAACAACCAATTATTATTAACGAACTTAAAATTACACCAAAAGTCCTTAGAGATACCTACGAATATAGAGATGAAAGTAAAACCCAACATAATTGTGTTAAAGCATATATAGAATATAAAGACACTTGTATAATATCGCTAAGAGATGAAAATGGTAATAGAATAACAAATGAATTTATACCTAACGAAGAATCAAAAATTATGACCAACATACAAAGTAGAGCAAAATACAATAGTAGTGTTGTAGAGGATTTACAACCATTCGTAAAAGAGTTAAATTTAAGGATGAAAAGAGCCTCTATAGAAAAAATCTATGGTAAAACCCAAGTTATTAAGGAATGTGCAACCACAGGTAAATTTGGTGAGTTAAAAAAGGTTGGTAGAAGAAGGGGTTGGGAGGATTTACCATTTTAAAAAATATGGGTGAAAGAGTTTGGAATAATAAAAAATAAATAAAATGATAAAAAAAGAAGTTATACAATATTATGAAGGTAGTTACGCTGATGAATTTCCAGTAGGACCCTACTTTAGAGACAAATTCAACACAACAGCTAGTAGTTTAAGGTACGACTACTCATTTAATCACAAAAGTCTAATAGACTACCTAACCAACAGTCAATATCTAGAAAAGTTGGGGTGTTATGAAGTTGTGTCAGATAAAAATGATAGTGGAAGTACTAATATATTCACTTCAAAACAACACCAAAAATTTATAGTAAGAGTTGAAAATGTTAAAGAGGAAGAGGAGTGTTGGGTATCAATTTATTACACCAAAAAGAACCATGTAGAAGACTTAATTAGTGGTATCGAGAAATTTAAAACTAGTAAAGACGATAAAAAAGTTGGGTTAATTATTAAAGATGAGTTTGGTTTAACTTTACAAAAATTTGATATTAGTAGTAAAGAAGATTTAGATATAAGTAAAAATTATAATAAAGATTTTAAAAATATTTCTAACAAAATAGTTAAAAAATTAAATGAAAAAAATGGTAAAGGAATCATTTTGTTACACGGTAAACCAGGTACAGGTAAAACAACATATATTAGAAATTTAACTAAATTAATAAAAAAAGAAGTGATATTCCTACCAAACAACATGGTGGACATGTTAGCTACACCAGACTTTGTACCTTTTATGATGAAACACCCAGATTCGGTCCTTATTATTGAAGATGCGGAAAAAGTTGTTATGAATAGAAATGGTAATGGTAATGAGGCCGCAGTATCCAATTTACTTAATTTAAGTGATGGTATATTAGGGGACTGTTTAAAAACACAAATAGTGGCAACATTCAATACAGAAAGACAGTTAATAGATAAAGCTTTATTAAGAAAAGGTAGGTTAATAGCTGAATACAAATTTGATAATTTATCTCTTGACAAAACAATTAAATTATTTAAATCATTAAAGATAGATTATAAACCAACTGAGTCTATGCCTTTGTCAGACATATACAACTACGAAGATAATTTAGGGCTAGAAGTAAATAAACCAAATAAAATAGGATTTTAAAATGAAAAAAAAAGTAATACTATACTCAACAAAAGATTGTCCCTACTGTGTAGAGTTAAAAAATTCATTAAATAACGCAGCTATTCAGTATGAAATGGTTGACGTTGATGAAAATGAAAAACAGTGGGATGACCTGTGTGAAACATTAAATGTAGAGTTCGTACCTACAGTTATAATAGCAGATGAAAATAATGGAACTGGAAATGTTTTTACCCCAGATGTACACTTTGATGAGGTGTCAGAATGTTTTGAGTTAATAGTTGAGGCACTTAGATAAATCATGATATTTATTGTTAATGGACAATAACGCAATTAACTATTTCTTAAAAAATTTATGGCCTAGACACCGTAGCCAGTTATATAGTCAGCTATATAATACCTATCACCCATCAACATACACAGAAAGTTTTAATAGACCAAGTAGTGAATTTGAAAATGCTTTAGAAATTCTTGCGGATGCAGTTCATGAAGGAAAAAAATTAGGACTTATAAATTCTAGTGTAGATTGGTCTGATATATTTAATTATGATGCTCTAGACCTAGATTCTGATGAGAAAGTAAAACGAGTGGTAGACGAAACAGGGCTACCAACCCTTCATGACCAATTAGAAATATTAGATAATACAAACTTAGATTGGATACACGCAATATTATTATTTGATGTGTTAGAAGATATAGTTGATGAATTTAAAAGTTATTGTGGTGAGAATGGGGTTGACGAATCTGGTATGGGTAAATGTATGGGTGAGTTTCCACCATCACCCAACCACGAACAAATAAACAGAACTGGGGGTACCTTAAAACAAGATTACTACACTCTTTTTAATTTTATGAAAGAACTAGATAGAGCTGGTATTCCAGTCACTGAGTATATGAGAAGTCCACTATTCCCAAATATAATTAAATTAGTAGATGATGGTAGTACAGATTATGATACCACTGGTGAATATTATCCGAACAGACAAGACGATGAAGCTATAGATACTGAAAAAGTATTCAAGTCTTTTGGGGTAGAATCAGACAGAATAGATGAACAATATCCTAGTGGTGACGAAATGGGTACACTTGAAAGAACTATGAAAGACTTAAAAATACAATTAAAATTTGTGGGTACTTTTGGGTTTGGTATTAGTGGTATGTTTGGTATGGCTAAAGACTTATTAGAAGGTAAGTACCCAGTATTATCAGAAACTGATATTACATTAATATTCTTAGCAGCAATGGTTTATATGGGTGTGGATGCGGTAGATGATGTTAAAAAGGTTTTTAAAATGGTTAACGATAGGGGGTTAAAAAAATATATAACACAAACAGTAGATACATTAACAGATTTTAAAAATATAGCGATTAAAGTTGGTGAAAAAGCCGGATTTGCAATATCGTCCCTTACTGAGTTACTAGGATATACAATCCTACTAACACCAATACTAGACGCCACAACTAAACTGATAAATGAAGAATCATTGGATATTGTAACATTAGGGATGTATTTAAAAAGTGCTTTATTATCTGTAGGTATTTTTTATGTTAGGAATGTTTTTAATAATGTTATAAAAAGATTAAGAAGATTTACGGATGATGAGGAAACATCAGATGAAATGTTAGAGGAAGCCTACCTTAATGGAAAAAATGTGTATAAAAAATACTCTAGTTTATTAAATGAAGAACTAGTGGGAGAATTATCACTACTAGACCCATCACCTATAAATAAAAATTTAGAATGGATTGTAAAACAACACAACAAACTTAATTTTACTAGTGAAAACTTAGTTGAAACTTTAAACAAATACAATAATAATTTACATCTGTTTACTAATCTAGAAGAAAAAAATCTAAACAGTTACAAATCTTTAACATCTTTAAACATTAAAATTAATAAATTGGTTGAAGAAGACGAAACACACACCAAAGAATACATGTCAAAAATTGCGGAAAAAGCTACTACAGATGTTGTAAGAGATATTTTTGAAGTAATAACTTTATTTGAAGGGGGTGAAGATTTTGTGATGTTGCCAGACTATTACACCGATAAAGATGGGGATGATTACAAATATGGGGATTTAGAGTTTAATGTAGAACTTAATATTGTGGGTGGTGAACAAAATGGTGAAAATTACGTACTGGATTCATCCATGGGGGGTGAGTACGACAATACTATTTATGTGGATGTTCTAATATCTAAAAACTTTAGTGAGAAAGAATACGAATCTTTACAAATAGTACTATCAGAGTATGTTAGACACGAAATAGAACACGTATTACAAGTTATAGACCCAGAAAGGCCAGACATAGTAGATAAAGATAAAACCATGAAAGCGTTTGATTACTACACTCAAGAACATGAGTTGGACGCACAAAAAGTGGGTTTTAAAAGGAGAGCAAAAATGGAAGATAGACCGATAGACGATGTAATCAATGACTATATAGATTATAGACAAGATATAGATAATCTAACTTCTAGAGAAAAAAATATATTAGTTAAAAAACTAACAACTTAATTTACTCCTCTAGGTCTTTTATTTGTTGTTTGTGAATTGCTTTTTGTAGTTTTAATCTTTTTTTCATGGAGTTTTTTATGAAATGTTTTTTTTCACGTAAAACAAAAGTTTGTTTAGTTAACTTAACTTTTCTCCTAAGTATTTTTAAAGCCTTATCGACATTACTATGTTTTACCTCTACTATTAACATATAATATAAATATGTTTAAGATTTAGTAACTATTTTTTTACCTATAACTTCATCTATAATACCATAAGATAAAGCTTCTTCAGCATTTAACCATTTATCCCTAGTTGCATCCTCCATAACTTGTTTAGATGTTTTACCACAATAACCACCCAATAAGTCAAATAATATGTCATTAGTTTTTTCCCACTCCCCCATACTAATTCTAGCGTCCTGTATATTACCAACAGCACCACCAGAACTTTGGTGTAACATGGTTTTACTAAATCTTAAAGAAGACCTTTTACCTTTAGTTCCAGCACCCAATAATATGGAACCCATACTTGCTGCCATTCCAGTGTTAACTGTAGCTATATCACATTTAATGTAATCCATAACATCTACAATACCTAAACCAGATTTAACACTTCCACCCGGAGTATCCACATGTAGTGTTATATCCTCCATCCCTATAGAATCCAAAAACATTAATTGAGCCTGTACTATAATACTCATTCTATCATCTACAGGTCCAGCACACCATATAATTCTTTCCATCATTAACCTATCAAAAACACTCATTGATACGGCTCTCATTTCTCTTTCCTCTATAACCATTGGGGTCATAGAGCTTTTGTAATCGTAAAGTGATGCAGAACTAACACTGAAGTCACTCTTTATATATTTTTCAAATTCGGTCATAAGTTTATTTTTATATTTAAGATTAGTAAATTAATGTCAGTCATTCAAGGGTTTATATGGGTATATACCGTCAGCTTCAGCATTTTTTAACATCTCCACACTAGCTTTACCCCATAAATCATTTAACTCACCAACGTACTTATGGATAAGTTCTATGTCATTTTCTTTATGAGCTTTACTAAGTTTAGTTTGTAATAAAGTTAATTTTTTCTGTAATTCTTCGTTAGTCATTTACTCTATGATTGAAAACCCTGAATTGTGGTAAACAACATTAACATTGTGTTGAGATGCTAAGTCTTCAGAAATCTCAGATTTTTCTTTATTATTCATAGCTACATGACTTTCTAAAGGATGGCCATTGTAATCTACCAAGTTCACCAAATAACAAACTTGGTCTTCTTTGATTCTAAATTTGTGGGTTACTATTTTCATATTCTTTTAATTTGCTAAAAAGATAAGGAAAAGAAAAAGAGGGGTAAACCCTCTTTTAAAAAATATTAACAACGTTATTATATTAAGATTACCAGGGTAAAATTGTCATCCCTATTAAGTTTAGTAGTATTTCCAGTATAATAAAAAATAGAATACCAGGTCCTAGTTGCCAAGCCCACCATCTCCAACCTTCTAATCCAAGAGCCCATTTACGTAATGATGATTTCATGGACCACCCATATAAACCAGATTCCATACCTATCTTTTCTGCCCACCAATTTGGGTCTATAACATTTTTTAACCCTTGTAGGAATTTAATCACACTATATCTTTTGAACTAAGTAAGGTGTATGAAAATGAGTTACCGTGAATATCTCTAGCTCTTTCACATATTTTCAAAAATTTATTCCAATCGTCATTAGAAGAAATTACCTGACAACCAGCAGACCACTTATCTACATATGTAGAAGTTTTCCCAGCTCTAGATGTCGCTCTATGAATATTAATCCCAAATAAACCCTCATCTACCTTCGCTTCGTTTCTATCATATTTGTTATCATTATTATTATCTCTATAAACTTTCACTGGTTTTTTTTGTCCTAGTGCTGGATATTTTCCTGCGTGTAACCTAATTTTATGTGACCCCCTATATTGCCCTTCTTTTAAAATAGCACAGCCTTTTTCTTTTACTATTGGGTCATTCATATAATCATCACCAGGGTCAGTTGTAGCTTCAAAACAGAAGAACTTCCATTCACCATTCTTTTTGTATGATATAGTAAGACAATCATCAAATCTATTGGTTACCCTATCACCAGTATCAGCATTTCTTACACCAACAATATTAACATCGTACCCTTTATTGTTCGTGTCATCGAACCATTTGTAACCCTTTTCTTTTACAGCATTTTTAATCTGTTCTCTAGTGTAACAATTTTTTCCCATCTTTTTTAGTTTTTATTTTTATTTTATTAATGTTCTTTAGAACAACATTCTTTTTTTTCTTTATTACCTTCCTCGACTGTTTTAGTAACACCACAACCAGCAAACGTTAGAACTATCCCACATACGAATATAACAACTAACCATTTAAGTGTTTTCATTTTTATTAATTTCATAATTTTATTTTATAAATAGTCCCACACATAGTCTTGAAACAAATCATTTACCTCATCATCATCCCATGGATAATCATCGACAGCAGGACAAAGAGTATTCATATCAAACTCCTGTACCATACCTAAAAAATCGTCCGGACTATCAATCTCATATGCGTGCCTCACTATCATCGCTCTTGCTCTATCTGTCACATCAAAATATTTTACGGGCACCCTAACACCCTTATATTCATCTTTACCCGTTTCCTGATTTACAACATTTTTATATACGAAGGTTGTCCCATCACCCATTGGTTTACCTAAAAATTCTTCAAATGCTGTGTAGTAGGAGGTATAGTATTGATTTTGGACAACCTCATTCCACGCTCTACCATAGGCATTCTTTATTTCATTCTCCACATCATCTAGTTCAGGTGTATTACCTATAAGAACAGCCAAGTTATATCTATCATCACCTAAAAAACCATTCATCCTATTAAGAGTTAGAAAAACCTTACCTTCTGGTAGTTGGTCTTCCTCCCTCCAACCATCAAATTCCTCTCTCCAGGCATCAACTTCCTCATTTTGAAACTCAGTTCCTATGTATCTTACTAGTTTTATGTAATTTTCTTCACTTAGTAACTCTAGTAGGTCCTCTATGTTCATATCTGACTGATAAGGTTCCCACTCCAAATAACCATCACCAAATATTTGTTTTGCAACCTCATTACAATCAACACTATTACCCCCATAACCACCATCAAAAAATTCAGCTTCTTCACCAGGCATTAACTCTAATATAATCCTACCATTTTCATTCTTACTGATATATCTCATATCATTTAAGTAAGGCTCAATTACATATTCATCCATCAAATCATTATCAACCATACCATTATCCCAATTCCTCATTCCTCCTAAAGCATTAATGATATATTCTAATGCTCTTTCCTGCTCCCAATTATATTGAATATGCCCAAGAAATAATTCCCCATCACTAGGACCACCAACATTAGGAACCACCCTATCAAAAAATTTAAATAATTCGTGTAAATTGTTATTAAAAACTTTCATTATAGGGTGTATGTCCTCATAATTGTGAGAGCTAAAAACAACCTTATAAATGTAAGGTTGCTCTCCCGCCATAGAGCTTTCAAGAACGATACTAGTTAAAGAATTTAATATTTTCATCATATATAAATATTTAGGCAAAAAGAAAGGCACCTAAGTGCCTTTTTCGTTTAGTAATTTAATTATAACTACCCCCTTAAATTTCTTTTCCTAAGTTTAATGTCAGCAAATTGCCTTAAAGCTTCACTAACTTTACTTTTATACTCTCTCTCCTCTACAACTGAAGGTGGTGTAGTGTCAATAACTTCACCATTATCCAAAGATTGTTGTCTAGCCTTTTTTCTATTTTTTTTACATCCACACCCCATAACTACTCAATAAATTTTTTAAAAGTACCATTTATGACTTCATCACAAAATAATTTAAACTCTTCTTTTGTAAATTCGGTATAACCTTCCTCTTCACCACCGATAATTATTTTGTCTGTCTCAATATCTATATTTATAGCTGGACATTTACATTTACCCTTTCCACAGAAGGTAATGTCTATTCTATTCTCTGTTATTGTGTGTGGAAGATGTTCATTCTTAATCATAATTAGTTTTTTAAAATTATATAATATTATTCTTTAATTATAAATATAATAACTTGTAGATATTTATCAATAAGAAAAATATTAATAATATGCCGTTTTACCCATTTTATCTATTACAGTATTATGCTAAAGTTAAATCTAGTGATAATTTAAATAATTGGCAAACCCCGACTACTAACTATCAGTCTTTTTTAACTGGGATGACTGAGATGTATGATACCTCTCCGGCTTATGCAAAACACTACTCTGATTTTATTACTCGTTATTTTCAGGAAGGGATAAGTGGTAGTACTTCTGGTGGTACTTCTACAAGTGGTAGTAGTGTTTATGTTACTGGTGGTACAGCAAATGGTGCAAACTCCACAGTAATATTTAATAATTCTAGTGGTGGTAGTTTTACTGTAGCTAACAGTGCTTTATTATTTAATGACGCTTTTGTTTCTGGTGGTACACTAAACCCAGTCTCAGGGGTAGTAACTTTTATTAATACTACTGGAGGCACATTTAATGTTAGTGGGTTTGATGGATTTTCTTCTTACTGGTCAGGAACTACAGACGGTAATATAGTTAATAGTGGGTTAACAAATAGTCACGTAGGTATAGGAACTTCCGACCCTAACGAAAATCTAACAGTCGTAGGTAGTATCTCTGCTACAACAAACTTATACTTCAAAGAAATAGATGGGGGTCGATTTTAATCTTTTCATTTATAATTATGTTTTATATATTTAATTAAATAAAAAATTATGTTAACAAAAATAACTATAGAAGAAATATCAGATTTAAATCCTGATGCTATGATGGCAGATGGGTTTGACGAAGCTATTCTAGGTATGTGTGTGCAGTTCGGTACATCACCTTTAGTAGCTTACGACTACGAAAAATGTATAAACATACTAATGAAAAGAGATGGTATGACTAAACTAGAAGCAGTTGATTTTATGGAATTTAATGTTATAGGTGCTTATGTTGGGTTAAATACACCTGTTTTTATTATGTTGTAATGGGTTTAATTAGTGAAAAACAATTAAGGGGGGCAAGAATAAAACTATTCCATATTATGGATAGTGTTATTATTAACTCTGAAAAAAATACCACGTTAAATAAAAATAAAATTATGGACCTAGCTCTAAAAGTGGTGGGTCTTTCATATAACGACTTACTAACAAAACAACTTTGGGCTGAATATAAAATATGGAAACAAAAATTGGATAGTAATATAAAAGAATTAAGGGAACATGAAAAACAACTGGGAACAAACATTTAGAAATAATTAACAATTAAAGTATATTTATAGATAAACTCGATTATGCAAAAATTTTTTCTATATATACTAACCCTAATTTCTATAAACTTATCAGCACAAAACAGTTGGATAAACATACAGTTAATGACGGATGATTATCCAGAAGAAACATCTTGGCAAATAACACCACCAGGAGGTTATCCCATTATTATAGGGGACGATTCAATAACCCAATCAAACTTCTTATACGACACCACAATTGCACTTGGAGGTACAATTATCGCATCTATATTTGATTCTTACGGAGATGGTTTAGGTGCTTCACAATGGGGTGGAACTGATGGTTGGTTCTTAATACAAAATGATTGTCAAGATACTATTATGTATGTCGCGGGAGATTTTGGAGTGTCATACATAGATACACTACTAATTGCTCCATGTGCTCCACCTTCAGGTGGTTGTCTAAACCCTATGGCCTTAAATTACGACTCTACATCAGCTTTTGATGATGGCTCCTGTATCTTTCCAAACTGTGGTGGGTTAGATACTTTCTATGTAGAAACGTTTTGTTCAGGAGCTAATAGTGTAGTTGACTATACTTGGTCAGACATGGACAATCCTAATTGTAGAATGGCGGCTTACACAAGGTCTACAAACGAGTATAGTTTGGGTGCCAATTGGTATCCATACCCAATGAACTGGTCTAACACTGGGATTATGTTCTCCAACTCCCAACCAAATACAACATATTATTTCTTAGGTATGTTAGCCGACTCAACTTATACAGATACTTTAATAATTACAACACCTGATTGTATACCAGGTTGTACAGACCCAACAGCATTAAATTATAATCCATGGGCAAATTCTGATGATGGGTCATGTCAATCACCTCCAGCAAATTGTGTAAATGGAGAATCTAATATAGTTGTAACAATAATGCCAGATACATATCCGGGTGAAACTTCCTGGGAGATTGCAGACACAACAGGTACAGTGTTAGCTACATCGCCTACCTACTCAGTAACAGGGGTACCGGTAATAACAGAAACATGCATACCAAACGGTACAGTTATAGAATTTACTTTATTTGATTCTTTTGGGGATGGTTTATGTGGTTCATGTTATGGGGGTGTTGATGGTGGTGCTATAGTACAAACTCTATGTGGTGATACTTTGTTAGCGGTATTACCTGGAAATGCGAATTTTGGTGACGATACTTCTGTGGTATATACTGTAACACCTTGTACACCAAACGCTATACTAGGTTGTACAACACCAGGATTTACAGAATATAACCCCCAAGCAACTCAAGACGATGGTTCTTGTATAACTCCGGTAATACTTGGTTGTACCGACCCAACATCACCAGATTACGACTCAACAGCAAACACAATGGACGTTATACCAATGTGTGATTATACATTAGTAATTACAGACGCTGCACAAGATGGTTGGTTTGGTGCTTGGTTAGGTGTGTTACAAGATACCACAACATTTGGTCCTTTTATGATGGGACCTAATGATGGTTACTCAGAAACATTTACAATTAGTTTAAGTGCTTTAAGTCCAGTTGAACTAATGTTTT
>Ga0208134_1000737_pt1 | contig 21067 bp, 28 predicted proteins | sample VirMetDEL_Mar_31_FD_184515 | JGI IMG/M metagenome (GOLD analysis project Ga0208134, IMG submission 184515) | Aqueous microbial communities from the Delaware River and Bay under freshwater to marine salinity gradient to study organic matter... | ecosystem: Environmental > Aquatic > Marine >... | reverse complement strand
TTATTAAAAACAACGGTAGAATTAGAGTATAATTCGTTCGGCTTGTAAATATACCAGTTATCTCCGAAGCTCGTTAAAATAGCTCCATAAGGCTCTAGAATATCCAGTATGACCTCTTCACAACTCATTATAGTTTTAGCGTCATCTTTAATATATCTATCACCTACAACATAAACGTAATCTAGTATCGGTACGCCTGCTGTTAAGCCTGTATAATAAATACCAATAGAAACGTTCATATTCTTACTTATTCCCGTTCTCGCCAAGGCTTTAAATAAAGCTTGAGCCTGTGTTATTTTCCCTGTAATTGGTATTCCATTTTCATCTACAAACGAATAGCTTGATAAATATCCTAAACCGTCAACGCAATCAAAACTTACAATCCAATCGCTATTTACAAAATCTTCATACCAGCCTTCTGGATTTAACCAGCCTTTAAAATAAAGCTCCTCATCTCTAAAATAATGAATTTCGATTGACTTCTCTTTCTCCGAATAAAGGTCTTCAAAAGTCAGCTCTGAATTAGCTTCTAAATCTACTCTCAAACCTTGGCTTCTTATAACGTCTAAAGGATTTTCAACAGCTCCGTAATCTAATCTAACCGAGCCTTGAATAAAAATCTCTTCACCGATATATCCGTCGATTATAATATGACATCTATGCTTGATATTTACAACGTCATAATATTCAATTTTATACTTTATTCCATCTGCCATTTTATCCTATTTGTAAGTTTCCACCAAAAGCTTTATTTCTATCAAGAGTATTTTTAAGCACTCCTACTAATTTTGTCCCTGCAATTTCAAATACGTAAGTTCCACCACCCTCACTACTAACGCTTGATGTCGTCGTTCTAGCACCTACAAAGCCTCCACTACTTCTACCAGCTCCACTAGCACTTCCAGATGAACCTCCACCGTTTACTGCTTTATCAGCTATTCCACCCAAAGCTGTACCTAAAGCGACAAGGGCAATACCCGCAGCGATAGCAGTGAAAGGATTTTTGAAAGCCATTTTAATAGCCAACATACCAACACCAATTTTTATTGCAGCCTTTCCTAGTCTTACAGCAATCTCTCCTATTCCTTTCAATAAAGCTCCACCCGCGGCTTTTACAACATTCCCACCGCTCACTAAAGCATCACCTATAGCTGAACCTATTCCAGCGAAAGTATCAGCTACACCAGTTTGAATTATGCTATTAGCTTGCTCTCTAAATTGGTTTAGATTATCTAGTAAAACTTGTTGTTTTTCTCTAGCTATTTCCGCGGCTCTAGTTGCGGCATTTTCTATCGGGCCAGTATATTTTTCTAGTCCAAGGTCAAATTTAGGAGCTTCTACGGTAGGCTTGAAGGCAAAGGCAAATTTACCTTTCGTTTTCTTTTTACTTGGGTCAACTGGCTCTGTAGGAGTTACCACCCCACCTTCGGCTTTCTTTTTAGCTAGTAATTCCTTTGTTAAAGTTTTAGTTGCCTCTGCAGCAAAAAACTGATCACTAGCTAGTTTTTCTGCAGCTTTTGCAGCCTTATCAGCTGCCTCATACTCCTCATTTAAAGCCTTTGTCGCACTAGCTAGTTGTAAGTTCATAAACCTAGTATAATTCCCACCTGATTGTAGGAAGTTTAAGAAGGTTTGCATTTTAGTTACGACAGGAGTTAATTCCTGAAGTAAACTGATAAATCCTATTGTTAAGGCTGTAACTCCTGCGATAATTCCTATTATTGGATTGGCTAAAAGTACCGTATTTAGTGCTCCAAATTTAGCGATAATAGCTGGTAAAACAGTAGCTCCTAAAAAAGTAAATACAGTAATTAGCCCTGGCAATACCGTTGTAGCAAATAAACCTATAGCAGTAATTACTGGCCCAATAGCTAACAATAAAGCTCCCCATTTTACTATCGATTTTTTCGTAGCACTATCTAAGCTTTTAAACTTCTGAACTATCTTTTGAATATACTTTGTTAAATCGGTTACAACCTGCTTTAAATCGAACGTTTCTACTATTTCATTACCTAGTTCACCTAAAGCTAAATTAACGTTGTCTTTTAGTGTTGAAAACACCCCCGCTAAAGTCTTTGATTGCTTCTCCATAGCCCCAGCAAATATTCCACCCTCTTCAGATAGGCTTTTAAAGGCTTTCTCAAAGTCGGCGAATGAAATTTTACCTTTGCTCACCATCTCTTTTATTGAGCTTTCAGCAACTCCCATCGATTTAGCCAAAGCTGAGCCTATCGGTACAGCTCTTTCTTGAAGCTGATTTAGTCTTTCTCCAGTTAGCTTTCCTGCGGCTGATACTTGTCCAAATATCTGTCCTAAACTTCCTAAATCGTTTCCTGAACCTGCAGCTGCATCTCCCAGAAATTTTAGGTTATTTTTTACCTCTGCCGAACTAAAACCAAACGCTAATAATTGTTTGGCTGTGTTTCCTATTCCTTCTAATTGAAAAGGAGTTTTTGCAGCAAAATCCGTAAGCTCTTTTAATAGTTTTTTTCCCTTCTCGGCTGAACCTGTCATTACCGATAAAGAAGTTTCTAAGGTTTCAAGATTTTTTGATGCATTAATAGCTCCTGCAGCAAGGAGTGCTAAAGGAAGTGTTAAGCCTTTCGTTAATGATTTTCCAGTACTTTCAAATCTTCGTCCTATAGCCTTTGATTTATTCGAGAATTTCTGTAAATCGTTTGTAGCTTTCTTTAAGTTCTTTTCAAGGTTTGTAATTATCGCTCCAATCCTTACATTTAACTCTGGTGACGCCATTATTTCTTATTTTTTAGGTATTCATCTTTCACTTGATTTATCCTCTCTCTCATCTCTTCTGTTATCTCTGATACTTTCTCTCCTAAAGGCATAAATCGCTCCTTATTTTTAGGAAGCCTTTTCGGGTCTAAATGTGGTCCAATTGTACTGGCCCAAGCTACTTCTCTGAACTTTAGCCACTCTTTTTTTTGCATTCTATTATAAGCATAAAGCCTGATACAAAATTCAGCCCAATTCATCTCGTAGGTATAATCGTAAGTAAGTCCAAACTCACCTAAACACATCGATATAACATCGACTGCCCAATCTAACTCCTCAGGCTCTTTTGCTTTCCCCTTGTTTGCCTTTTTACAGGTTTCTCTTTAGGCACATCTTTAGTCATCGAATTAGTAAATGCCGTTAAAAAGTCCTCAATTCCTTTAGCTGAAATACCACCATTATCATCTAAAATATCCATAAAATCATCTATAGACAAAGTAAATTCTAAATTTAGCCTTTTAGCTCCGTATTTAGCAGAAGTGTGCATAATTAACGGCACGGTATCGAAAGGATTTTCTGATAAATCCTTCATCAACTGCTCTATACTCGTCTTGTTTTCTTTTAACAAAGTTCCCATAAAACCTAGTCCGAAATGAAAATCGAACGTGTTCTCTCCTAGTTTAATCTGCGTGCTTTTCATACTCTAGACTTCTGGGTCAACTATTACGATAGCTCCTGAACCTGATAAAGTTCCACTAAATGTAGCGAACTCATCTCCTGAAGGATTGTCCCAATTTAAGTCAGCTAAAATCGCTGAACCGTAGTAAGCTGATGTATCTGCTAAACCAGTATCCATCTTCCAAGTGATAGCAGTTCCTGCATCCATAATTCCCATCAAATAATCGTGGGAAGCCTTTGTTATTTCAGCCCCTGCTGAAGTTGTATCGATGTAGTAACCTTCGAACGGAAGTTCATAAGATTTAGTACCGCCTTGTCTAATTACAACACCTGGGTCACATTTAGATTGAGCTTCAATTATCGCTTGAGTTCTATTTAAACTATTAGAAGTTAAACAAGCAACAGGTCGGTAAATTAAAGCGTCCCAAATGTACAATACAATAGTTTCGCCCTTGATAAAAGTAGACATAATTTATATTTTTAAAATTTATATTACAACAAAGTTAATAAAAAAACCCTTACACTTCAATAAAAAAATGCAAGGGAAACACAGGAATAATCAAAAAGCTACTTAATCAAAAGTAATAATCGTAAAAATTTTCTATAAACTACTTCATTGTCCGTAGCTAGATTTAAGTCGTTTGGATAGCTTTCTGTTTGCCTTATAATCTCAAGGCTTGAAGCTCCGTCTAACGCTAAATTTTGTACGTTAGTTCTTACCGCGTCTAGAATATTGTCAGCCAATAATCTACTTCCAGGATTACCAGGAAGCGGATATAAAGTAACTACATCTAAAAGAATTTGTGACTCCCAAAAATACTCGCATTTGTTAGCCTTATCTACTTCATTAGATTGGGTCGTCATTAAGACAAAATAGTCTGGGTCGTCTGGGCCAGTTACTCTAGTATCATAACAGTTTATAATCTCTCCGTCAACTGTTATTCCATCGATAGCTTCAAAAACAGCTTTTCGTATCCATTTATCTGGTAAATTCTTGTTCATATTTTCTTTATTAGTCGTTCTAAAGCCTTTTTTAAATCTTTCTCATATAGTTTTGCACTCTTATCGAATGCTGGTCTTAAATACGGTCTGGCAGGCAGATTAACGTTATGGTCTCGTGGTGATTTAAACTCAATAGCAATCTCTTCCCAGCCTGGCGGTATTTTTACCTTCGTTCCAGTTCCAAATTCTACATAAGGTGAATATGGCTCCTTCGCTACTACTTCCCAAGTGTATGTGTTTATTTTCCAAGCCTCAATTCCTTGTTTTAACTTTCCTAAATCAACGGGTGCATTTCTCTTAGCGTCAGCTTCAATATCTTTCGCCTTGATCTGAGTAATGTCCTTAACGGCCGCCTTTCCTTTATCACCAAACTTAACTAATTTGTAAATCAAGTCGCTGACTCCTTCAATCTCTATAGTTAAGAAGTTTTTTGCCATCTTTTTTTAGTTTTGAACCCCTATCATTGTTATTGTAAAATCAGTAAAATTACTATTAACTGGAAAGGTATTTATCGTGTATTCTGAACCTCTATACTTCAAAAAATACTCTTTACTTTTTATATCAAAATCCTCTCGATGCCTCATAGTGAATTCGATATTTCCTTCCGTATTATCTAGTCCGTTCGCGGTATCTGCTCTTTGCCATTTCAGTGTTTTTACCTTCATCCAAGCTGTAGTAATTAACACGGGAGTTCCTACGGTATTTCCACCAAATCCATCAGCTACAGGAGTCGGTAAACTCCAAATTTCAACTTGTTTGTTAAAGGCTCTTGAGCTCATCATATCAAAAATCTTTTATTCTGATTTAAACTATCTATGGTAAACGCTGAAAGGTCTTGCATCGTCCTTCCAGTTTCCTTCCCATAATATAGAAGGTCTATAACCTCATAAGCCGCGTCTAATAGCTGTGTAGGTACATCTGCTGGTAACGTATAGCCTAGATTTAAAGTAATATAATCTAAATCTATATCGTCGGTGCAAAAAGTAGTGTATAACGGATGATATGTTTTAGTTAAATCAGCTGTTACTTCGCTGTTAATTGGGTATTTATATACTCTAGCACTTGAATCCTTTAAAAGTACTGGTATATCCCGTGCATAGACTAGAATATCTGTAAAATTCTCAACATAAGCAAGGGCAGATTTTATCATTCTAGTAATATTTTCGTCATCAGCAGTTAAGCCGTCATCTACTCTTAAATAAGATTTGGCTTGCGTTAAAGTAATTACATCTAAATATGCCATTTTTTAAATCTTTAGTTTTTTGTGATTGGGTGCTTTTTGTCCTCTTTAGCTCCTATTTTTTTTGCTATTCCAGCCTTGATGTAAATATCTGCTAAATCCTTACTCACTTCAGCTTCCTGGCCTGCTTTAAAGTTCTTTTGTTTAGAAACACTGTAGCAGTTCTTTAAGATTAAAACCTTCATTTTTTATATTTTTAAATTCAATTCAAAGTTAGTAATAAAATCTAAATAAAAAAAACACCTGGAATTAACCAGGTGTTTCTCTCTTATTAAATCAAATATTCAACCCTTACGCAACAGCTGTAAAGTCACCAAATCTGAAAGCATCTCCCCTATAGATAGCTAAACCAACTTGAGCTTCAATTCTAGCTGTAATTAAGTTCTTAACAACGTTGTCTTGGTCTTGCTCAAAGAAGTTTACGGCTAAACCTTGAGTTTCAACTCTTTCGGTTTCTCCCCAAGCTCCTATGATGTACTTATTTGCAGGCATCCAAGGAGCTACATATACAGCAATTCCGTTAATAGAAACAACTCCGTTTACTATACTTACTACACCTGGTAGTGAGAAAGTTCCCGATGAACCTCCAGTAGCACCAGCTGAAAGTAAAATGCTAGCGTAATCTGCCGCATTAACTACGATAGCGTTAGCTACGAAGTTAGCTGCAAGTAACTGAGATTGTTCTTTTACAATTCTCTCCACTACAGTTCCAACTATTACTGTTGAAGCAGTAACTCCTACTGAAAGAGCTGTGTAGAATAAAGTATTTTCAGCCTCTAAATACTTACGTCTTAAGTTACTTGGTAACCAAGATTGTAAGAAAGGAAGGTTGTTCGCCATTTTCTTAGAATAACGAGTAAAACCAGCCAAGAAGTCAGTGTTTACATCAACCATTGTAATAGTAGTTGTAACTTCAGCCTTTGCAGAACCTTCAGTCTGTGTTGCTACAGCTCCTGTGTTCGCAGTTTCTTTAGGAAAAGTTAAAGTACCTGTCCCAATGTTAATAGCTCCTACTAAATCTCTGAAATTAACCATCGGCGATGGAATATCAGCCATTGTTGAGCTATATTGTCTCGGTTGGTCTCCAACCAAGTTAGTTGCTAAAACCATAGGTGCTTTAAGCTCGAACCTACGGTTTCCGCTTCCAACATTAATAGCCTTTAATTCAGTGAAGTTATCAGTAATGATATCTTTTATTTCGTCTGTATCTTCAGCGATACTTCCTTGCTCTTGAAGTTTTAAATCTAAAGCGTCTGCGTGGTCTTGAACCTTCTTAAGTTCTGCCTGCATCGTTTCTGAATCAACAAGGTTTCCCTTCTTAATTTCAGCTACTACCGCGTCTGCAAATTTAGCTTCAAATGCTTCAGTCAAGGATTTGATTTGGTCGGTATTTTTACCTTCCATATCTAACGCTAATTTAGAAAGAGCGTCTTTTAATTCTTCGTTCATCTTAGTGAATTTGAAAAGTTAATAATTGTTTTTATTGTCTCTAGACTCGGCTCAGCAGGAAGTGAAGTGTCGATAGACGGCTTCGGTGTGAGTGATTTTTTACCTAGTTCATAGGCTTCTAATTGTAATTTTTTTAAAGCTATTTCAAGGAGTACAAATGTATCATCAGTGAAAGTGCCGTTTTTCATTGCTTTTGTAATTAGTAAAACCTCATCATTCAGGTCTTTTAAACTTTTACTTTTTAGCCCCATAAATGGAGTGTCTGGATTTGCTCCTAAAGTAACATTTGAGCCTTCATACAGCTTCAGTTCCTTTAAAAATCTAGTCTTTTTATCAGTATCATAATCGCTTACAATAGTCTGATAGCCGATAGAATGCTCCTTTATAATTCCAGCTTCATAAAGTTTTAAAGCGTCACTAGAATAGCTAGTATCGACTAAAGCTTCGCTCTCGAAATATAAACCTTTACTATCTTCAGTTAATACTGAAAACTTTCCGTGTGGTTGGCTCCAGTTATGCTGATTTAGGAAGTAAATCGAACTTTTACGCTCATTTATACTCTTATTGAAAGCTCCTTTTAGTACAATATCACCGTATGCATCTTTCTCATCTATAAATGATGAAAGATAGCCTGTGACTATTCTTTTTTTGGTGTCGATATCTTTTATCTCGCCGGTAAATGATTTAAACTCTAGTAACCCATCCATATCGCAAAGTTATAAAAAAAAATTAATTATTATCATCATCTTCGGTATTTTCTGGTTTTGCAGGTGGAGTTATCGTCCACCCAGCCCCGCCTATACCTGTAAATCTCTCGTATCTTATCTTTTCTGACTCCTCTTGTTTATCCATATCTAATTATTCTAAAATTACGTTATACTGATTGTATTTACCCGTTACCTTCTCTACGCTTACTACGTCAAATTCAGTTCCAGATTTATATAAAACCTCTTTTTCGTTCTTAAATCTACTCCACTCTTTTATACTCTTTCCTCTTTTAGCTCTAATTTCAAATAAAATCCTTCCTGCAAATCTTTCTGTATCTGAATTAATTGAACCAAAACTAGACGCAACACCTTTATCAGCACTCGTGCTCAAAAAGGCATCTTGTTTTAGCTTCCCACCTGGCTTTATCTTAGCAAGATACTCTTCAAACTCTTTCTTTTGACTTCCGTAAAACTTCTCACCTCTCCAAGTGGTCTTTTTAAAGGAAGGCAATTTCGTTAACCCAGAATTAATATTTACAGCTAAATTATCAAGTCTTGTTATCTCTTTTATATCTTCCAAAGCATATCTACTCAACAACCCTCTTAATCTGTCGTTAATCTCTCTATAATCTCCACCTGTATAGGTATTTATACTTCTAGTTTCAGCCTCTGTAGGTTTCCCTGTTATTCTTGGCTGAGGTGTCGGCTTTTTAGGTGGTTTAGGAATAGTTGTAGGCGGTAGAGTTCCTGAGCCCAGTGGAATTAAATCTCCGTTCTTATCACGAGCTGCAATAACAGCTACAGTACAGCGACAATTTATTACGTTTCCTCCACTAGCAGTTGGGTCGCCTGGGTATTTTAATAGCTCCCCATTTACTTCAAACTTTTCATATTCTAACACTCTAGTTCCGTTAGCAAAACGGTGTGGGTCGCGAGTTCTTTTATCCAAGCTACTTATCCACTCTTTTTGCATAACATATCCAGAAACAGAGCTTGAAATACTCGCAGAATAATTAGCTGCAGCAGTAGTTTCTGTCCTCGCTATTCTTAGAGCTTGCCACTGATAAAAGTCCTTCCTATTTACCATCTTTTTAACTTCTCTCGCAGCTTGGCGAATATCCATTCCCTTCACTAGCCTATCTTTAAAAAGATTATTCATATCACCAAAATAAGTACTTGAAACAGTGACTATTTTTTTCATACCGTGCTGTGTCAAATAAGAATTTATATCAGCTAGATATTTAAGCTTGAAAGCATCGTTTGTAGCCTTTAATTGTGAATCAATATTTGCGGATATTTTCTTACCGTGGGCCAAGCCGATTTTAGTGTAAATATCCACGTAAGTCGCCATCATCTCTTCTGGGTTTATAGCTCCTTGAATTAACTGCGAATAGTTACTCTCTGAAATAGTATCGAACGGAATATTCTTAGCCCAACGACGAAAGGTTTTCATAAGCTCTTTTATAGCTAGTTTCTCATACCGCTCGTGCATTCTTATCCACTTCTTGTAATATCTTCGTCTGCTTATTGCCATATTTTTAATCTACTACTTCTGAACCTTCTGCTAACATCTCAAAATTATCTATACCTGAAAGGTCGTCTTGAATTACCAATTGCAAATCTTGATTAGCCTCTAATCTTATCACTGCTCCTAGCTTCTCTTGGCCTCCAAAAGTTAGCCTACCAGTACATCCGTCCTGCTGGTTTCCCGAAGCTGACTGAATATCAAAGTCATACATTATATTCTTTAGCTCGGCGTTAGTTTTAGCGTTGAAAACGTTTCTTCTAGTCGTCGTACTATGTTTTCTCAATATAATGCCTTTAGTAATTCCACCAGCGATATCTCCAAACTTAGATAAATCAACCCCAGCTCCTGTTAACATCGCAAAGATAATTCTAGTAACATCGATAGCTAAAGGAATATCTTCGTTTGTTGGGTTTCTTACTCCGAATATCTGCGGTGTTACACTTCCATTTACAGCTAAATTCGTATCTCCGACGCTTACGAAAGCTCCTATTGGGAAGGCAAAATCGATAGGGCTGTCTAAGGTTATTGCCAGTGTATTAATCGCTAAAATATGTCCAAAATAAACTCTATTTGAAGCTACATCGTATATTGTTAAGAGCTGACCTATAGCAAAACTTGCAGCTGAAGTTACGTTTATGATATAATCGTCTAAAGCTGGACTTGCAGTTAAATCAGTTTCTATAATTAATTTACTGAAAGGCACTATGATTATAGCTGAAGTACTATCCTGAATCACTACGTCGATTGGCCCTTTTAAAGCTCCTGTTGAGGTTTCATAAAAACTTAAAAAACTATCTCTCGTATATGTTGTTCCATTAGCATCTTGAAGCTCTGAAATAGTTAGAGTTTTGTATGGGCTAAACTCGTCAACCCCATCGATAGTAAAATTAGTCGATGTTGTAGTGCTGTTCTTTACTTTTACGGCTGAAGTCAGTCCGCTGTAAATCCTGTTCGTTGTGGTATCTTCTATGTAGAAATAATTGCCTGTTGTGTATATTTTATAAGCCATAATCTATTGTTTTTAATCTTCTATTTGGAAGCTTGGGTCGACAGCCTCATCTACAGTAAGAACATCAGCTGCCACTGTAAATTTATCCATATTTGGGTTATCACTAGGAGCGTAATTTATAGCTACTCTAAACTCGTTGAAAGTAATTATACCGTCTTTCTTAGCTATAGAAAGCCACTCGACTAATTGCTTCATATCTACCTGCATTTCAGGAAGTTCACTAGCGTCAAACACTATCATTGTTCCTTCATAGCCTTTAAATCTTGGAAGGAAGTTGGTGTTAAGAGCTTGGGCCAGAATATCCAGATCAGGAATGATATTATCAGTAACAGCTCTCTTCATAGCGTAACTCATATTATCGTATTTAGCTCCAGCGTCTGAATTAAGTAGTTTATCGTCCCATTGCAATACGTTTGCTATCTGTTTCTGGTCGAAATTTAAGTAGTCGAAAGGCTTTAATTCCTCAGAAGTTAAGCTCAATCTAGTAAATCCTACATCAACACTTACACCTGCTATTTTAGATAAATCCTCAGGGCTTGCGTTCATTTCTTGTAGCCTCTCTTTAAGAGCGTCGGCTTGCTCCTTCCTTAACGGAGTTTGTTTTCCGTGTATCAGTCCAAAAGCTCCACCTGATTTAAGTGTTTTTATATTTAAAGCTAAACCTAGATTTGAGCTTTCAATGTTCTGTAATGCGGCTCTTAATGGGCTCATACCGTATAAATGCTCTCCATTATCTCCGTAGTTTGGGTTTGGGTATTTAGTATGAATTATGTTCTCTGACTCAAACCTGATAAAAGAGCTTCCTTGAATCATAATATAATAGTCGATTGGGTTTTCAGCTCCTAGCATCTTCGGATTTTCCTTTAAAACTATTTCAGTAATATGGGAAGGAAGTAAATAAACTTGAATTGGCTGTCCTTTGTTCTGGCCCATCTCTGGAGCTAACATATAAATGTAAGCATTTCCCGTGGTTTTCATAAAGGTTTTCCATAAAGCGATAAACTCCTTCCAAGACTGATTTGCATTGGGCTTCTCCATCGGAAATTCCATAAAGTCCTCTTCAAAAGCCTTACTTTCCAACATTAACTTCCTAGCAAACTGCTGAGGTGTATAATCACCTTTTGTAGCGATATGAAGTGCTTGTAGCTTCCTTTTAGCCTGTTTATCTTTAATCCTTTTTACTTCGTAAGGTACAGAAGCTGTCTTGGTAGACATCTGATTTATAATAGAATAAACCATTGGATTGACGTTATATCCTTTCTCGATATAAGTCTTATTTTTAGTATCGTAGCCTGAACTTATACCTCCACTCCAAAGAAATGCTGAATTGAAAGGATTTGTTAAAGCTCCTTCTATAATCGACTGATAATCTGGCTTGAAGTAGTTTTTTATATTCTTAATAATGCCCATTGCTTATAAATTTATTCAAAATTAGTTATTTTATTTTTAACTTTTCATTTTATTTTAGAATACAAACACATCTTGCTCAACCATTAGCCTGTTAATTGCCTGAGTTAGAGCATCTTGTAAATCGTCGTGCTCTCCATTTGGAAATATCAGAATACCTTGTTTGCTGTCATAATATAGCTTATCTATTAAAGAAGCTCTTATGTAAATCAGCCCGCTTTCCGCATAAGGAGTTGTTAATTGAGCCCGTGCTACTTTATCGCCTCCAGTCATAGTAACTTCTATCGCTGGAATACCACGACTTGTTAAAACTTGTTTAGCTGATTTTCCACTTGCCTTGGCCTCGATATAGTGAGGTGCTTTCCTAGCATTCATATACTCTATTAGCTTCGGAAATTCTAGCCAATCAAAGCCAATATCGTCAATATACATTTTCTCTCCTATCTTTCCTGATGTAATATAGGCTGAAGCTGAATTTATCTGTTTTTCTGTATATGCTAAATCCCAATCCGTTCCGTATCTAGATAGCTCGTGTTCTTGTGGGAAAACGCTATCAGGTACAGCTACAAACCAAGTCTGCCAAATTCCACCGTCTAAAGGTGAAGGAGTTTGCATAATTTGTCCTGCATATCCGTAACTTCCCAAGTTAATTTTAAGCTCCTGTAGGTCATTCCGACTTAGCCTATCTATATCAAGAAGGCCATCGATATAAAACTCTCTCAAGCTAAGTGGTTTTACGTCCTCACTAATCTCTCCTGGAAGGCAAATATGTTTTATTCTTTTACCCTTCTTTTGTAGCCAATTCCCAGTACAATCTAACTGATGTAACCTCTGCATTACGAGTATCGTAGGAGTTACTGATTTATCGACCTTCCTTGTAGATAGCGTAACGTCCATAAAGCTATTAGCTGACTCTCTTTCAAGCTCTGAAGCTGCACCTTTAGGATTTAGCGGGTCATCTACTACGATAATATGGGCGTGAAAGCCTGTTACTGTACCAGTTACCGAAGTTGCGTATCTTTCCCCACCTGCTGTATTCTTGTAATGGGTCTTATTATCTTGATCTGGCTTTATGCTTAAATTAGGAAACATTGCCTTGAATTTATCGCTTTTTATAATATCTCTAGACTTAACCGAGTGGTCAGTAGAAAGTGAGGAGCTATAACTTGCTGTCAAGTTCCTTATCGATGGGTCAATTATCCAGCTCCAAACAGGAAGCATTACCGTTGCTATAGTCGATTTAGAAGTACCTGGCGGAATGTTAATGATTAAATCATATAATTTAGCTTCTCTTTTAGCTACGAGTAAAACCATCGCCTGTAGCTCCTTACAAAGATATTCAATATGCCAATTATAGATAGGCTTCTCAGGAATGATGATGCTCCAAAACTCTTTTATAAAGTGAAAGAAAGAGCGTCTACATAGCTCTGCTCTAGCCTCATATACATTAATCTTTGGTGTCGGCTGATGCATTTATAATCTCTTTTAAGGCTTCGTCACTTAATTTAGAATAATCAACTACAGATACTGGTTTGTCCCCTCCAGTGATAACGTTTTCTTGCCTATCTCGCCATCCGTGATTTGACTTTAAATTAATAATTCCAGCTGCCGTATTGATGTTTCCCTTTTTAGTGTTAGCAAAGCAATTTATCTCGCAATTAGACTTGGCCTCAGAATATAGGCTTTTCAAGTGCGGGAATTTATTGTAAATATACTTTGCTGTAAATAAGTTAAAGCCTGCCTCTCGGCAAGCCTCTCCTATAAAGTCGTTATCTGGATTTTCAGAAGCCTTAACTAATTTATCATAAGCCTCTCTACAAGCCTCTTCTGGCCACTTCTCGTAGTACTGGTTTCCGCCTTTAATATCTTTCATAAATACAAAGTTACTAAATAAAAACTAAACTCCTTCGATACATCTTTTGCATACTGGGTTTTCACGATATTTACCTGATTTATGTAGCTCTCTTAAGTAAATCATTCGTTCACTATTCCAAGCTTGTTTTAACGTCATAGTATCGACGTGACCTACTTGTAATTCAGTTCCGTTCATACAGCAACAAGGTAAAATCCGACCTCTAGCATCTACAACTAATTGTTTAAATGGGAAGCTACATTTATAATCTGGTTTATCGGTCTTGATAAATATACCGCTCTCGTTATCTATAAGCTCGTTCATCTCCTGAATTATGATCATATCAGCCTTCCCTGTCCAGAAGTCTATAAAGTCCGCCTCTTGGTCTACATTTAGCTGGTTTCTTAGGAAGTTCACCCTCACTAACGGATATTCTAAACCTCTTTCATTTCTAATCTTAATCAATCGTAGGGTGTTTTCTACTATTTCCGTGAATTTCTTGGAGTGTCTTTGAGCCTCAAAAGTCTTACTATCTATCGCATCTAGACTGATAAATATTTTCGTTATTCCACTATCAATCAAACTTTTAGCCCTCTTTTCAGTTAATAAACTACCGTTAGTGCTCATAAAAATATTTACCATTCCTTTAGCCTTCGCATATTCGATATACTTCTCTAAATCCTTTAAAACTAAAGGCTCGTTCATATAGTTAAGTTTTAGACTTTTAGTGCCCATTTCAATAGCTTCATCTATTAGCTTTTTATAGCAATCCCAACCTAGTAAATATTTGCCTAAATCTCTAACTGATTGAATACAGAAGGAGCATTTGAAGTTACAGCTACTATTTAGCTCTATATCTATTTGAGCTGGAGCTTTATTTACTACTAAATTTGTAGCTGCGTTATAATCATCTCTAAATTTAGTCCAATCCGCTTGATTAATTCCCGTTGGTACCTTCTCAAATAACTCTCTATTTAAGACTGGTGATAATTCATTTTTTCGTGCTTTCATTTTATATTTGTTTATTGTTTATCCGCAATGTGTCAACTCCCGAAACTATACCCTATACTTTAGCAATATACTCTTTTACTCTATTTATTATAAACATTTATTATAATATACTATAAAAGAAGGAGTTACTTGTTTATTGTCTTGTTTATTGTCTGTTTATTCTAGTTTATTTACGCCGTTGTTTACTAATTCCTTATATATAAAACCCTAAAACGGTATGTCCTCATCACTCCGAGATGCTACAAATCTGTCATTTTCAGCGATAAAATCAGAGACAATAAACAGAAATGGTTTACTGTTTTTCTCGTTTTCTGTAAAGAATGGTCTGTACCTTCTTTGCTTACTTTGTTCGATATTCATCTCCTGAGAAAGTACCTGTGAAATATAGTAAATATTGACCTGATTATTGTGACTGAACCACTTCTCTTTTATATCTCTAGAACTTGCATACATTTCGTTTTCGTAGCTCTGAGAATTACCGAATAGGTCGATTAGATACTCCGTAAGCTCCTTCACTAGCCAACTTCTGCTCTCCTTCTTAACTTTATCTAAGCTTCCGTTCGATAGCTCTTCGACAGTGAATACCATTCTAGACTTGGTAAAATCGACTGGTGGCAATGTCTTTAGGAAGTATAAAAAGGCTGGAATTTCATTAATTAGGTCAGCCAATATGTTATGATTTTGATGCTGCGGTATTCCTATTTTTCTAACAAAAAACCGTATCTCGTCCTGCTCTATTTTTATGAATTTATCTTCATTATTTGAGTTCATTATTATCTTTCCAAAGAATGGTATCGCAGAGTGCTGAACTCCTTTAATATTCATCGTCATACTCTTTTGAGTCGATATGCTTTTTATCTTCTCTATAGTACTGGATTTATCAATAAAAGTTTCCTCTATTCCTATAATGTTTGCTTGAGCGTAAATTCCGTTAAATTCACTCTTTAAGTTAGAGCTATCTATTATAACCATATTGCCACCGAATAAAGCTGTTAACCAGTCTAAAAATGTACTCTTTCCCGTTTGTCGAGCCTTACTTACTAAACCTAAAACCGGCAAGGCTTGTTTAGGGTGTAGATATAACACTTGAAGGTAAATTATTCCAATCCCGTATTGCTCTCCAAAGATATGTTCTAGCAGTATTTTAGTCCACTTCCAATCTCCTTTAATAGCCTTATGCGTAAAGGCTGAATAAAGGTTATAACAGGAGTTGACCTCATCTTGATAATTAGCATTGTCTGGTACGATAGTAAAATCGTCATACTTCTTAACTTGATGTACTGATTTTTTTCCGTAGTCTTGAATAATCTCAAATTTATTCCACTTCTTAATCTCCACCCTGTCTATTCCATATCGGTCTTGTTTTACTATCTTTTTAAAGTAATTACTTCCAACTCTAATATAGGCAGAAAGTTCGTTGGGAATATCCTCAGAAGGTGGAGTCATTATAGGAGCTACTGTAACATAAGGAGCTACTTTCATACGCGCACCAAAACCCTGTTTGTATAAATCTCCTGCTGCAGCTTTAAAATCTCCGAAATGGTTTTTGTAAGCGTAGGCTGCAAATGGATTTATAAGCTCTTCCGCTGGGTATTCAGTTCCAGTGCTAAACAGATATAAGCACCCGCTATCTTTAAAAATATATCCGCTCCAGGCTGACTTGGCTCCGTGTCTTTTTATCGTAGTAACTTTAGCTGTTTCTTTTACTATAGTGAACTGACTTCCTATAATCGAAAGCATTGAAGTTTTACTGTTATAATCGTCCCAAGGATTTGTATCATCTACAATAGGAGCTTCTTTATAATCGTAACTTTCGCTGATGCTCCAAAGTATCTTTCTGTCCGAGTCCGAAAGCTCCGCGAGAGCTGAATATTCAAGCCCAGCAACGTGGTCTTCATAAGCGTAAATATAGCCCCCGCGCCCTCTAGTTTCGATGATAGCTTCCTTCATTCCTTTAAGCTTAGCAATTTTAGTATTGCCTCTAACTAAAGGTGATTTGTAGATAATGTGAAAGCCTCCACTCATTGTTCTATAAACAGCAAATTTAAGTTGAAAATCATCTATATGGTCCATTAGCATATTTAGGTATTCGTCCCACCAATCTTGCCTCTCCTGAATAGGTAAAACCTTCAGATCAACATCGATGCATTCTATATCTTCATAACCTGTAATAATTCCTATGCCTTCACAGGAGCTGTAAACCCTTTCAATATCCGTAGGGCTGATTAACTCCGTTTGGTATTTTTTCCACTTTCCCATCGGCACTTTATTCTTTCCGATAGGCATAATAGAAATATTGTTATTTATTAGCGTTTTACATTCGTTTAAACTAATCATTTAATGTGTTTTTTAAAGTGATACAATCCTTCTTTTAGTATGAACTAAATAAACCTTTAGGAAGCTTTCTGCAGTCCCGTTATCCTTAAATTCGTAGCCAGTATGTGGAAGGCATCTCGTAAGTCCAGAAAGCTCTTTTATATTATTTAGTTCTTTGTATTTTTTTATGACCTCATCTAGACTACAATCATAAACCTCAACTTCACTATTTTCATAATTAATTGATTGCCCAGTTTTAGGGCAAACTAAACTGTCTCGACCTGTAAATGCCTTTGATTTGAAAGCTCTTAATTTTTCCGATATTGCTTCCTTACAAGCTTCCTTGAATTTCTCTTCTGGTGTTAACATAAAGTTGTCTATTTCTAGTATCGCAACTCCTAGTGCATCGGAGTATTGAGCCACTAAATTTAGTCCATTTTTAAATAACTCTCTTGTAATTTTAGTAATATTATCTAGCCACCCATCTGATTTTAGGTCTGGCCTGTAGTTATTTAAGTACGCAATTATAAATTCCTGCTCCTTTATAGTGAGCTGACTTTTAGCTTCTTTCTTTAAGACTATCTTAGCTAATTTATAGGCGTGTCCGTTCGTATAGTCTCGTGTCTTATAGGTAAACATATTAAGAATATACTTTTAAGTGCTGACCTATACAAAACGCTAAGAACGTCTTATTTCGTTTATTGATAGGGTGCGTTATTGCCTTATGATAAATATCGTAGCTATCTACAATCCAAGCTCCATCATTTCCATATTTAGCTGCAAACTTTCTCTTGTTTCCTCTCCTAAAAGTAAATCCGTTCTCGGACATTTTCTCCTTTAGTATTCCTATAGCTACATTTCTTAGAGTGTCCTCAAACTCTATAATTTCGCCTGGTGTTTCTACAAACATTAAGTGTGATTTTTTCATTTTAAATTGTCTTTAATTACTGATTTTACATAAAATATTAATACGTGCCATTCTATTACTATAAGTATTCCCGCGATGATAAATAGTGCTGTTTTCATAATTTTAATTTATTCTATAATCGATTAATAAATCCTTTAATGCTACCGTGTAACCTAGCCTGAAGCCTTGTTTAACGATAGTTATCTCCTCGTCTAATAAATCCTCACCCTCGAAGATTTTATCGACTTGCTTTTCAGCTATTTCTTTAATGTTTTCTTTGCTAAATATTTTCATAATTAGAATTTTTTAGTGAACCAATCGTTTAAATTAGTTCTCGTTTTAGGCTCATAATAACTTTGTACTTTTATTCCTAAAGGAGCCATACATTTAGGGTATTTCTGTAAGATAGGTGAACTTACGTTTATATGCCAAACCCTTCTGATTTGGTCTTTACTGCTAGTAATAATTGTATTGACTTCCATTAGATGTTTTGTTTTTTAGTGTTAAAGCTTTTTAAAGCGTATAATACGTTACTATAATCGTCCGCGTATATTAGCAGACCTCTCCAAGCTCTAACGCCTTCTAAAGAGCTTGTATCGTGCCATAGAAAGAACAAAACGTCTCTCCCGCAGTCTAAAGTGAAGTGATGTATTCCTTCCGATAAACTGATAGGAATATTAAAGGCAAATAAATCGTACTTGTAGTCGTTTTCTATTTGCCCGTGTAGATAAGTTCCTGCGAACCTAAATCTGAAATTGTAACCTTCTGAATTGCCTGTGATAATTTTCATAATAATTAAGTTTAAAAGTTGTATTTAGTGATGTCTTCGTCTGTAAAATCTCCTTCAGATATATCATCAAGCTTTGGAATTACTATCGTTTTAACTCCTTTACGCGCCTTTGGGCTTCTGCCTTGAACTGAACCATAACCCCAAGATAAAAATGGTTCGCACTCTCCTAGTCTAAACCAAAGTCTGCGAAAGAAAGCTGGGTGAAAAGCGAAGGCGATATTGTTAAGTACAAATCTCTCGTTAAACTCCTTGATAATTACTTCGATGATATAATCTACTTTGTCCTGTTTTACATCGAATATACCTACTAATTTAACGTTGTGAGTTGCTTGATATTTGTTTACTAAAGTGATTATGCTCTTACAGAATTTCATTGCTTTTTTACCTGAGTTTCCGAATGAATAATCTAATCTCACTTTAATTTCTAGTTCAGGAAGGTTGTACTCTCTATTATCTGTAAACTGCCACATATTATCAGGAAGTCCGTTTAAATAATTTCCTAAATTAACTGTTGAACCTACGACTGCAGCTTCCCAATTTGTGTTCCCTTGGATAGCTAAACCACCTTCAAGCTCTAGTTGTTTAATTCCTGCATCCCAACCTTCTGTAGCCATCTGAACTGCGTGTTTTAAGCTTTCCGACTGACTGAATTTAAAATCCTTCTTTCCTGAGCTTCTATGGTCGTGTTTTTTAGATTGTTTTCTGCTTGTAGCTTGTGATACAAATTCGCTATAAGTAAAAATTTCGTGCTTCTTTTTTGGTGTGTCTGTGATGATCATTTTATGTGTGTTTTAAGTGATTAACACTGCAAATATAGATAACCTTTATATATAAAAGTGTTAAAGAAATGTTAAAGTTTCTTTTTATAGCTATCATCGAGTATTCTTGGGACTGCTGTAGGCCAGTCTATCGCGTGATGCATTCTGGCTGTTTTACCTTGAATTAATTTCACTTTAATACAGGAAGGAGAAACGATGACAGAATAAAATGATTTGATATAAGTTCCTGACGATAGATAGGCTTCCGACATACCGCCAGCGTTTAATTGGGTAGGCTTCTGCGTTAGTTGAATATTCCATACAGTAAGAAATAGTGAACCCAAAGCTCCTTCGCTTACATACGCTGTAACATCATCATTCAAAGTTCCTTTAAAGTTGATAAACCTATCCGTCCTACAAAAAAATGAATTCATAGCCTTCCTTTTGGTTTTAATCTCATCGTTAAATCCGCCGATATGATCGCCACCCTGACTAAAGCAAACCGTAGTTAAATTCGTGTTATTTAAAAACTCTAAAAAGTGACTAATTATATCATCTAAATTATAGATACTTGTAGAAGTTTCTGGCCCTCTATGACCGAACCAAGTATAATCATCATCGAACTGTGCAAAATTCTCAAGTCCTAGCTCCTTCGCTAAAATCCAAGTATAATGTCGAGCGTAGGTTATTGCCTTTAAATTATCAAAATTATCTAAAGCATCAACATCTTTACTGATAGCTCTTTTATCAAACATCTTCACCTTATCGCCATACAGCTTAAAGTACTCGTCTGCCTGCTTATCTTCATTGTCGATTATAATATAAAGCCGACCTGTATAACCGTGCCGTTTTAACGCTTTAAGAGTTATTAAATTATTTGCTCTTCCGTGAGTCAAAATAAATATTGCAAAATTAGGATTTTTCATTGTCTGTTAATACGGTTTGAATTACTTTCTCATTTAGTACTGCGAACCCGTGTTGGATTGCTTTCTCAAAATCTATTATCACCAAAGCTGAAGTTTCAAAAAGCTCCTGAACTTCCTTATCTGAATGAGCGTAAAAATCTGCTATTTTAGTGTAGTTAAAAACCGTGTGTCTATACGCGGCTATTTGTAGAAATAATTTAATATCGTCTGGAATGTTAGAAGCCTTTATACGATTGATTATTCTAACAGCCTTTGTTTTATCGTAAAGCTCCATTATATGCGGCTTTTGTCCTCTTGGCTTATAGATTAGCTCCCCGACTTTTTGAGTGTATTTCTCGTCCTCTTTTGCTTCGTTTCCGAATAGTCCAAATTGTTTCATTTTATTTTTATTTTTAGGTTATTTTTTTAAGTCAAAAAAGAAGGTGACTTTCGCCACCCTCTCGGTTATTAAGAAGGTACACACACGAACCTTACTTAATTAGATTTATCTCGTCTTGAGTTAGTCCTTTGTAAATTAGTAATTCCTTAACTCTTGATTTGCTCATTCCTGCAGCTAGTAATTTGCTTCCGTCGAATGTAGCTCTTGGGCTAACGATAGCTTTCACTTTCTTAGCTGATACTCTCTCTCTAATCGCTTGAACTTCCTTACACCATTCTTTATTGCTAGCAAGCTGATATTCCATTTTATTATCATAACCAAAGTGAATAAAGGCAAATCTGTCTAAAGTTGCTTTGTCTATAGGATTACGTCCTA
>Ga0208134_1000736_pt1 | contig 21075 bp, 37 predicted proteins | sample VirMetDEL_Mar_31_FD_184515 | JGI IMG/M metagenome (GOLD analysis project Ga0208134, IMG submission 184515) | Aqueous microbial communities from the Delaware River and Bay under freshwater to marine salinity gradient to study organic matter... | ecosystem: Environmental > Aquatic > Marine >... | reverse complement strand
CCAAGTGTACTGGCAGGGACTGCTATTTCAGCGACAGAATTATTAGTAAAAACGTAAGGTGAATAATGCCGTTAATTTCTATGCAAATTCCAAAAGGTCAGTATAGAAATGGCACTGATCTTATGTCTCAAGGTAGATGGCGTGATGTAGATTTAGTTCGCTGGCATGAAGACGCTTTGCGTCCTATAGGTGGTTGGCGTCAAAGGCAAAGCGTAAATATTAGCGGTGTTGCTCGTTCAATAATAGCCTGGGAAGATAACAGCGCAAACAGAAGACTAGCTACTGGAACTTTTAACAAATTGTACGCATTACAAGCTGATGGAACTTCAACAGATATTACTCCTGTTGGACTTACTGCTGGGCGTGTAGATGCAACTATAAACACTGGTTATGGCGCTAGTTTTTATGGGCGTGAGGAATACGGACTTCCAAGAGCCGACAGTGAAAACATATTAAAAGCTACCGTTTGGGCATTAGATAACTATGGAGAATTTCTTCTAGCTATGTCTCCTGACGATGGTAAGCTGTACCAATGGCAATTAAATAATGCTGTTAAAGCTGCACAAGTAACTAACTCGCCTACTTCTTGTTCTGGGTTTATGGTTACAGAAGAAAGATTTGTAGTTTGTTTTGGCGCTGGTGGTGATAGCCGAAAAGTGCAGTGGTCAGATCAAGAAGATAACACAACCTGGACAGCAGCCGCTACAAACCAAGCTGGTGATATACTACTACAGACTAATGGTGTTATTTTACGAGGTGTAAGAACAAGAGGGCAATCACTGATTTTAACCACAGAAGACGCTCACAGCATGACCTATCAAGGGCCACCATTTGTTTATGGTCTAGAAAGAGTTGGAACGTCTTGTGGGTTAATAGGCGCTGCTGCTGCTGTAGCTGTAGACGCTGGAGTGTTCTGGATGGGTCAGCGTGGTTTCTTTGCTTATTCTGGTGGTAGAGTTCAAGATATACCATGTGAAGTTGGAGATTATGTTTTTTCTGATTTTAATAATGACCAACGTAGTAAAGTTAGTGCTGTAGTAAACTCTGCTTGGAATGAAATATGGTGGTTTTATCCTAGCTCAGATAGCATGGAATGTAACAGATATGTAGCTTACGATTACGCAGAAAACATATGGACTACTGGTTCTATGGATCGCACTGCTGGAGTTGATCGTGGTGTATTTCGTTACCCTATGTATATCAAAAGCAATGGTATCTTATACGAACACGAAATAGGTTATAATTATGACACTGGAACGCCATTTGCTGAAACAGGCCCAATATCAATTGGAAATGGTGAAAACTTAATGAATGTTGTAGAACTTATACCTGATGAAAAAACATTAGGTGACGTTACTGCAAAGTTTAAAACAAGGTTTTATCCTACTGCTGCTGAAACAACTTACGGCCCATTTACAATGAGCAACCCAACATCTGTAAGGTTTCAAGGGCGTCAAGTTCGTATGCGTGTAGAGGGCAACACAGCGTCAGATTGGCGTGTGGGCATAATGCGATTAGATACGCGGCAAGGTGGGAGTAGATGAGGATTGTCCCACCGTATACACCAGATATACAATCATGGGCTGAAAATATTAGGAAGTTTCTTGGCAAGGCTCTCAATCAATTAGATGCTACTGACCAATATTCTTCTGCTGCTGAAGATGGTGTTTTATTATGGGATAGAACAAAAAAATATGTTGTAGTATCTTCTAGTGGATCATTTAAACAGGTTGCAACTAAACAAAGTACACCAGCGTCTAATGTTGGTTCTGCTGGAGATGTGGCTGGGATGATTGCGTGGGATACTAATTATATTTATATTTGCGTTGGCACACATGATGGTTCTACTGCAATTTGGAAACGCGTTGCGTTAAGTACATGGTAAAATTATGAAAGATTTTATTTTAAGCGATGATTTAGAAAGATGTCAGCCTTGGATAGAGGATGCACTGCAATACTCAGGTGGCACACATACTTTTGATGATATTGTTTTAGGTATTGCTGAAATGAGGATGCAATTATGGGCTGCACCAAAGGGGTGCATTGTCACAGAAATTGTGGTATATCCTAAAAAGAAAGTATTACATCTGTTTTTAGCTGGTGGTGATTTGGAACAATTAATAGATATGAACAACGATATAACTAATTGGGCGGTTGGTCAGGGTTGCACTGGTGGAACAATCACAGGTAGATTAGGTTGGAAAAAAGCATTAGCGCCATTAGGGTGGAAATTAAAAAGTGCTAATTACGCATTTGATTTAAATAATAGTGAAAGTGATTAGGAGATAATTATGGGTGGTGGCTCTCAAGAAACAAAACAAACCTTACCAAAATTTGCGGAAACAGGGGTTCAACAAACTTATGGGATGGGTAGAGATGTTGCAACTCAACAGGCTACTTATGTTCCTACATACGGCCCAACAGTAGCTGCATTAAGCCCTGATGAACAAATGGCGATGCAATATACTGATATGCAAGCGAACGCATTTGGTATGCCTACAGCAAACAGGTCAGGTTATATGCCACAAGCAATGCAATATGAGGGTGATATTCAGGGATATTCTGCTAGACCATTAGCAGATCAAGCAATTGGATTATTAAGAGATGAAAACCCTGCTTTTGCTCAGTATACAGAAAGCTTTGGTATTGATCCAGAAACAGGAGAAGTTGGCTCAAGAGCGTTAGAAAACCAACCTGTAGAGTTAGAAATGCAAAGCAGTGGTGGGAAATAGGAGAATATTATGGGTAGTAGGGGACAAACACCAGGTGGGCAAGTAGCAACTCCACAGCCAACGCCAGTAGCGCCAATGCCTAATGTTCAAGGCGCAGGGGGGGTAAATCCTTTTCAGCAAGCAGCAGCGGCACAAACGCAAGCTTTGGGAGCAACTACGGCTGGGACTACTTACGCAACTGACCCAAGGGCAATGAATAGAATGTCGGCTGGTATGAATTATCAAGCACCAACCGCTGCAACAAATGCCTTGACTGCTGGTAGTAATTATCAAGCAAATCAAGCTGCTATGGGTGGCTTTCAGCAAGCTATGGGCTACAACCCACAAAATGTACAAGGTACTTCTTATCAGGCGGCACAGCAAACAGGGCCAGATCGTGCTGCTGTAGGTTTATCAGCCTATATGAACCCATATCAACAGCAAGTAATAAATCCTGTTGCTGATGCAATAGAGAGACAAAGGCAATTATCAAATGTTGACTTAGCATCAAGGGTCGCAAAAGGAAAAGCGTTTGGAAGCCGTAGAGATGTTGAGCAAGACAGATTAGATGAAGCGGCAATGCGTCAAACAGGTCAAGCTTTAAGCCCACTTTACAACACTGGTTATAATCAGGCATTGCAAGCTGCACAATTTGATGTTGGTCAACAAAGTGCAATTGGTAGAACTAATGTTGGTTTGGAAGATCAGGCTAGACGTTTTGGCGCTCAACAGGGAATGACTGCACAGCAACTAAATCAAGCTGCTGGACTACAGGGTGCTAATTTGAATTTACAAGGCTCTCAAGCAATGTCTCAAGCAGATTTAGCTGCTGCTAATGCTCGTAGAGCGAGTGCTGCAAGTTTAGGAAGTCAGGCTGCTCAAGCTGAACAACTAGGTATGTCAGCAGCAAGAACTTTTGCTGATACAGGTCGGCAAGACATGGCAACAAGATTGCAAGCTGCTAATCAATTATCTAATTTAGGTAGAACTAGTTTTGGTTACGGCACTGCAATACAAGACCGTATGGCTGCACAAGGCGCTCAACAGCGCGGTATTCAGCAGCAATTGATAGATCAAGCACAAGCAGAACAGCAGCGATATAGAGGTGGCCCAGCGCAAGGTCTAAACACAATGCTTGGTACTGTTACAGGGCAAACTGGAAACTTAACTGGAAACACAGTAAGTCAGAACCCAGGTTTATTTAATTATTTGCAAGTAGCATCACAGTTTCCAACTGGTTAGGAGAAAAAAATGACAATGAACCCTGATCCACAACAAAGCGGTTTGTTAGGTTTTTTTCAGCGCATGAGAAAGCCAAACGAGCAAACTGGTTTAACGCCATTGCAACAATTTGGTGCTGCTCTTGATCCGTTGATACTGCCACAAATGAGGGCTGGACAGCAAATTAGAGAACAGGGTGCACAGCGTGTTGCTCAAGGCAATAAAAATAAAACCATTCAGTTTTTGCAACAAAAAGCAAGTCAAGGTGATACTGTAGCTGCTCAAATTTTAGCTGGTTTGGAAAATAATAGTTTAAGCGTTAAAGACGCAATGGCACTGTACTATAATCAAGTTTTCGCAAAACCAGGCAAAACAGGTACGTCTGCAATAGAAAATTATGAGTATGCAAAGAATGTTTTGGGTATGTCAGAAATAGATGCTCAAAAATTTGGCAAACAGCCGCCATTGGTAGATATGTCTGCAAAGCCAGAAGCGCAAGCAGCAGTAGATGCTGGGTACAAATATACAAACGAAGTATTTGATCAGGCTAAAAATGCAAAACAGTCTCTCAATACTATTCGTAGGCAAATACAATTATCACAAAGTCAAGATTTTACCAGTGGAATAGGACAAGAGTTTTTTAATCAAGCAAAGCAATGGGCAGAAAGATTTGGTTTTGGTGACGCAAATGTTTCAAGTAATCAAGAATTTGGAGCATTGGTTAAGCAAACTGTTCTTGATGCTTCAGGTGGTAGTTTAGGTGTGGGTGTAAGTGCTAGTGATGTTGTTTATCTTGATGCTATGAGAGCAAATCAAAATTATAATCCTAAAACAATAAGAAGTATGTTGTTTGCTCAAGAACTGTTAGATAATCGTAAAATTGAACTTAGAAATTTTGCAAATGAGTATATGAAGTCAGATATAAATAATGGCAAACAATACATTGTAAACAGATTTGATTTTGAACTTGCTGCTGAAGAATATTTTAAAGATAAGCCATTGTTTGGCAGTTTATACATGGAGTAAATTGCATGGCGCAAAAAAAGCTGTCAGAAATGACATTAAAAGAATTAGAAACTGAATATAATTCAATAAAAAATGATAGTTCAAAATTGCAAAAAATTGAACAATTAGAAAATTTTGCAAAAAAGAAATTCAATGTTGATTTGTTTTCGGGAAAAATAAACGATCAAGTAAATGATCAAAATATTAATTTTACAGATAGAATTTTGGATGTTGCCCAAGCTGTTCCTAGAGGCGCTTACAATGTTGTAGAAGGTTTAATTGATGCACCAAGAGACATTGTTGGACTAGGCGCAAATTTAATAGAAAAAGGCTATAATAAACTCACTGGCAATGAACAATTATATGATGATAGAACAAGAGCTTCTATTGATGCGGTCACTGGTAATAGGGATGTCGGGGCGTCAGAAGAAGTTTCCAATCAAAGTTTGGGTCAAACACTTTTAAATCCACCCAGATTAAGCCAAGTTCGCAAAGATATTCCATCACTTGACGCATTTGTAAATCAAGAACCAAAAACAACGGCTGGCGCAGTAACTGAAAGAGTTACAGAGTTTGTTCCATTTGCTGGTAAGAACATTGTCACTCAGGGAGTAGTTCCAGCTATTACTTCATATTTTGCTGGTCAATTTGAAGGGGTTAAAGGCACAAATTTACAATTTCCTGTAGAAGTAGCTAGTGCAATTTTTTCACCTACTATTTTTAAAAAGGTAATTAGTCCTAAAGGTGGGCAACTTGGTGGGGCTACAAAGGAGCAATTAGATTTATTAGAAGCAGAAGGTGTTGTGCCAAGTGCTGGTCTATTAACTGATGATGTAAATATTAAAGCGTGGGAAGAAGCCACTGCTGCTGGTAAAAACCTACAAGAAGCGTCTTATGAAGCCTTTAGTCGTGCTGCTTTAAAAAGAATTGGAATAGATGCTAATAGAGCAACGCCAGAAATGTTGGAGGCTGTATATAAACAACTAGGAGTTAATTTTAATAATTCTATTGGCGCAATACAATTTAAAAACTCCAAAATTGTTCCTACAACAAAAGATTTAGAAGATTTAAGTAAAATTTTAGGTACTTATGGCGGTCAAGTATCTCCATCTATGGCTGCACCAATTTTTCGGGAAATTGATAGTGCATTGAAAACATCAGCGCGAACAGGTCAGTCTCTTAGTGGAAATCAGATTAAGCGTTTCCATGCTACTTTAAATGACATGACAAGACGCGGTGATGTTGACGGACAATTTGCAAGAGAAACAATTTCAATTGTTAAAGATTTAATTAATAGAAACTTAACAAAAGAACAATCAAAGTTATGGGTTGATACAAATAAAAAATATAGAGATTTTCTTACAATAGAAAAAACATTAATGAAAGCTGGAGATGCAACAAGCGGTTTGGTTACTCCACAAAATTTACGCACAAGTGCTGGGCAAGTTTTTAAGCGCCAATATCTTTTTGGGAAGTCTGATCTAAGCAATTTAGCAAAAGCTGGCTCTGTTGTATTGAAGCCATTGCCACAATCAGGAACACAACCACGTTTGGCAGCAGTAGGTCAGGGCGGTGCAGGTACAGATGCAGCGCGATTTGGGGCAGCAGCTTATGGTTTTACAGGAGACCCAGGAATAGCCGCGACTGCTGCAACTGCTGGATCATTATTAAGTCCACTAAGAAACCAAGCAGTTTCTACACCGTTAGGACAAAATTATTTGAAAAACCAAATGATTACAGATTTAGAAAAAAACAATCTATTAAGAATGTTAGCAGCTACTACTATACCTAGATAGGAATAACATGCGATTAGAACCATTAGATCAAACACAAATTGAAAGCATTGTTTCCAAAGCTATTGAGGATGCCGTGGATTTTATAGAGGCTGAAATATCTCCAAGAAGGATTAAATCACAAAGGTATTTTGATGGTGAAGTAGATATAGGGCATGAAGATGGGCGATCTAAATGTGTTGCTACAAAATGCAGGGAAGTAGTTCGTGGCATAAAGCCATCTATTCAACGTATTTTCTTAACAAATGATAAGCCTGTAGAATTTGTTCCTAGAGGGCCAGAAGATGTGGCATTAGCTGAACAGGCTACTTCTTATATTTCGTATAAGTTTCAACAGCATAATGGCTATAAAGTTTTAAATGACCTCTTTCAAGATGCTTTAGTAAAGAAAACTGGCATTGCCTATGTCTATTATAATGAAGAAACAGACCAAGAAATTCACACTTTTACTAATTTAAGTGAAGAAGCTTTTGCCTTGTTGGTAGAAGATGATGAAGTAGAAGTTATAGAGCATGAAATGCGTATGAGCATCAGTGTAGATGACATGGGCATAGACATAGAAGTTCCAGAGCATGATGTAAAAATATCAAGAACAATTCCCAAGGGTGATATTTGTATAGAAAGCGTACCACCAGAAGATTTCTTTGTAGATCGTAATGCTCGTGGAATTGATAATTTCTATATTTGTGGTCACAGCACAGAAATGCGTGTGGGTGATTTGTTGGCTATGGGCTTTAAGCTAGAAGACTTAGATGGTTTAGAGGGTGGTCAATACAGCGTTGTTGATGATGAAGCAGAATTTGCTCGTAGAGGGTACTCTATAGATGAAGATAGTGATGAAAATATTACTACAGCTTCAAAGAAAATAACCGTTACCCAGGCATATATGGAATTAGATATTGAGGGTACTGGAATACCTAAATTGTATCAGTTTATATGTGCTGGCTCTATCTACAAAGTATTAAACTTCTATGAAGCTGATAATGCACCATATGCTATATTTGAGTGTGATCCAGAGCCACACGCATTTTTCGGCACAAGCTTAGTTGATTTAGTAATGGATGACCAAGATGCTGCAACTTCTATGTTGCGTGGTATTTTAGATAATGTTGCATTAACAAACAATCCTGGTCTTCAAATTATGGATGGTCAGGTAGCCGTTGATGATCTTTTAAATAACGAAATTGGGCGCATTGTAAGAGTTAAATCACCAGGTGCAATAAGTGAAATGTCTGTACCATTTACTGCTGGAAGCACATTACCAGCATTGCAGTATTTTGATCAATTGGTAGATAATAAAACTGGTGTTTCTAAAATGGCGCAAGGGTTAGACCCTGATGTGCTTAAATCCTCTACAGCAACAGCGGTAGCTGCTTCTATGGAAGGTCAAACAGGTCAAGCAGAAGTAATTGCAAGGAACTTTGCTGAAGGTGGCATGAAACAACTGTTTTCATTAATGCTAGAGCTAATGGTTAAAAACGCAGACGGTGAAGAAATGATGCGTTTAAATGGCTCTTTCGTACCTGTTAATCCAGCAGCTTGGGAAACAGATATGGATTTAAGTGTAAATGTAGGCATAGGTACAGGGCGTGAGAATGAACGTATGGCAGCATTACAGCAAGCGTTTGGTATTCAACAGCAAATATATAATACATATGGTGCTAACAACGGAGTAGTGACCCTTACACAAATAAGAAATACAATGGCTGATATGTTGGCTATTGGTGGTGTGAGAAATGCAGATCGTTATTTTATGCCTATGACGCCAGAAATAGAGCAACAAATGATGATGCAACAACAGCAAATGATGCAGCAACAGCAAATGATGCAAGGTCAACAACCTGATCCAAATGCTGCATTTATGCAAACAGAGGCAATGAAAGCGCAAACAAGAGCGCAAGTAGATATGTCTAAAGCTCAAATGGATATGCAGTATAAAATGCACAAATTAGGCATGGATGACGATTTATCCAGGGATGAAATGGTGCAAGATTTGGCTGTAAAAGTTGCTGAGATTTTAGGTAAATACGGCACTGCTGTAGATACGGCTAGTATTAAAGCTGAACAAGACGCAAGCAGACCACATAATGAACAAATGATGGGTATGGGCGTTGGATATTGAGCAAAAGGCCAAACGGTCTAAATCTTTATTAGAGAATGATTGGTTTATGAAAACCATGCAGAATTTGCGAGAACAACAAATGAATGTTTTTGCGAATAGCGCGGCTACGGAAGTAGAAAAGCGTGAAAAGGCGCATAGTATGATACTAGCGTTAAATGCAATCCAGCGTGAACTACAAGCGGATATAGACGCTCTCACGCTCATAAGAGGGAAGGGAAAGCACCGTGGAAACGACTAACCCCATCAACGGCGATGATTTACAGGCGGTTGCCGATAATTTGATTATAGAAACGCCAAATAATCCTGAGAAATCTACAGAAGAAGTTGTAGAGGCAACTGATGACGGTCAGACCGAAATAATAGAAGATGTAGAAGAAGAACAGGATGACGTTGAAGCCCAAGCCAACGATGATGATATGGGTGAGGAATACGAAGAAGCTGAACAGGACGAAGCTCAACAAGAGCCTGTATACACCGTCAAAATTGACGGAACGGAAAAACAGGTAACCTTGGACGAGCTTAAACGTGGCTATTCAGGGCAAAAGTATATCCAAAAGGGCATGGCTGACACTGCTGAAACTAAAAAGACTTTAGAACAGCAACAGCATCAAATTGCCCAGGAACGCCAAATGCTTATGCAAATGGTACAACAAGTGCAGAATGGCAATGTTCCGTCTATTCCCGAATATCCGTCTGAGGAACTACAAGCTAGTGACCCTCTAGGCTATTTAGAGAAAGAGGCAGAATATCGTCGTGCCGTAGAAAAACGCCAACAATTTGACCAACAGGTTAATTATGTGGCGCAGCAAGAAGCGCAACAAAGGCAACAGCAGAACAATCAGTTTCTAGAACAACAGGCGCAACGCTTGTCGGAATGGATGCCTGAATTTGCTGATCCTGAGAAGCGTAACGTATTTATTCAAGATATGTCTTCTAAAGCAAAAAAACATTACAATTTAACAGATGAGCAAATTGGAACTGTTAAAACTGCTGAAGAAGTCCGTATACTAAATGATGCGTTAAAATGGCAAGACTTACAGGCTAACAAGGGCAAGGCTCAACAAAAAGCCGAAGGCGCTAGGCCAGTAGTCAAACCAGCAGCTAAACGTGCGGCAAATTCTGGACGAGTATCCAAAGCTAAAAAAGCAGAGGCAGCAATGAGGAGAACGGGTAGCATTGATGATGTTGCAGATTTCCTTATGAATAACTAACTTTTGCATGAAAGGATACAGCAATGGCTGTTACAGCAAATACAAATGAGACTTATGATGTCTCTACAATAAGAGAGGATTTAGCTTCTGCTATGGCCTCAATTTCGCCAACGGAGACTGTTTTTATGTCTGCTATTGGCACACGCAACGTTGACAACACTTACTTTGAGTGGAGTGAAGTTGACCTGGCGGCTACTGGCGCAAACAGGCAGATAGAGGGTGATGTAGGACTATCCAACACAGCACCAACTAACGCTGTTCGTAAGGGCGGATATACGCAGATCAGCGCCAAGGTTGTAGAAGTAAGTTCAACCAATCAGGCAGTCAACGGGGTGGCAAACGCACAAACTGTTGCAAAGCAAGTAGCTTACAAATTAAGCGAGTTAAAAAGAGACATGGAAGCCATGTTACTTAGTAACGTAGCTGCCGCTGTGGGCTCTTCTGGTACTGCTAGACAAACAGCAGGGCTACCAGCTTACCTTACTTCTAACGTATCTCGTGGTTCAGGTGGTGCTAATGGTACTACATCTGGAACAGGTGAAAGTGGTTCGGTAAATGCAGCAGCAACAGATGGGACTTTGCGTCCTATTACAGAGACACTTCTTAAATCTGTAATTGCAGATTGCTGGAGTTCTGGTGCTACGCCAACTATTGTTATGTGTGGTTCTGCACAGAAGCAAAAAATATCAACTTTTACTGGTAACGCAACGCGCTTTAAGGAAGCTGAAGATAGCAAACTAAATGCTGCTATTGATGTGTATATCAGTGATTTTGGTGAGCTTCAGATAGTGCCAAACCGTCATATGCGTGTAAGAACAGTGTCTAGTGTAGATTATACACCAGATGTTTTTGTTCTTGATCCAAACTATGCGGAAGTTGCTTATCTACAAACAGCAAAGCAAGAGCCATTAGCGAAAACAGGTCTGAGCGAAAGACGCCTCATTTCCTGCGAATATGGCTTACAGGTGACTTCACAGAAGGCACATGGTGTTGTTGCAGATATAAACGCATCATAATACTAAGGGGGGCAGCAATGCCCCTCTACCAATGGAGTTTTATATGAAAATAAAAATTACTACAGATAGAAAACCTTGGGCTAATGGTAGCCCACGTGTAAAAGATGATGAAATAGAATTAGATGACGCTGAAGCCAAAGCTTTGATAGATGCTGGCATGGCTATTGCGTATCCGTTTATTAAAGCCTCAGAGCTTAAAGATATGTTTCTGAAACCCAAAAGAGCTAGAAACGCAAAAGGTCAGTTAAAAGCAGATGACCCAAGTACTCCTGACGTAAATGAAGCGTGGGAAGGTGGAGAAGCCCCAGAATGAGCAATACAGTATTAAATACCTCTTACCACACAGAAGATGGAAAGCTCGTTGTAAAGCGTTCTCAGGACGTACAACGCATACTTGATTTTAACAAGGAACGAAACATAGAAGGTCACAACCCTAACAGCGAAATGCGGTTAGCTGGTTCTATCCCTTTTGTCATTGCAGAAATGTGGGCTAAAGAGTGTGGCGCAAATATAGGATCGCAAGAGTTTCAAGAATATGTTAAAAAGAAACTAATGAGTGGCGATTTTTCTAAGTTAGTAGCAAACGGATATTGATATGAATAAACCAACATTAGCATCTTTGGATAAAAGGGTAGTAAAAGTGGAAACTCAACTTGATGAACGCTGGAAACAAATGATGGCAAGAATACAAAGGGTGGAAGTGGTTATTCTTGGCAGTGCTGGCGCAATTATTTTAATGTTGGTTTCTATTCTTACTAAGGTCTAATGATTGACCCAGTTTCTTGCGTTGCCCTGGCAACTGGGGCATATAAAACTCTCCGCGCAGGTTTAGACACTTATAAAGATATTTCTGAAATGGGTGGTGCTTTAGCAAATTGGGGTAAAGCGTGTTCTGATTTTCAGCAAATAGAAGAGCGTCATAAAAATCCACCCTTCTGGGAAAAAACTTTTAAAGGTTCTGACATGGAAACCGCGACACTTCTTTGGGCAAAAAAGGAAGAAATGGCGCGTATGCGGTCGGAGCTAAAAGACTATGTTAGTTGGAATTTTGGGCCAAAAAAATGGGATGAAATTTTGTCAATAGAGGCGCAAATGAGAAAACAAAGAAAAGATGAAATATACAAAAAACAAGCTAGAATTGATGCTGCAATAAATTTTGCAATAGGTGCAGTAATATTTAGCATTGGTGCAGCTATATTATTTGGGTTATTTTATTTCTGGGGAAGCAAGCAAGGGCGCTGGTAATGTGGGTATTATTATGGGTTCAATTAACAACTAGCGCAGCTAACGGTAATGAATTTCAACACTATCACGTTGGCAGCTACACAAAAAAAGAAGTCTGCGAAATAGCTAAAGAAGAAGCTAAAGTTCTTGTAACAAACGACAATTCAAAAATAGTCTGTATTCAAATAGAGTTGTGATACTTAAAGAATTTCGCGGAAAATACATAATATATGACAAATCTGGAAAAGTTGTTATAATCACACGAGAAAAAAGAATAGCAATTGCATATGCTAGGGCGAAGAGATGACAGAATTTGATAAAGCCGATTTGAATAATAACGGTGTAATAGAAAAGGCAGAGTGGAATAAAATAGCTTTGGAAGATCGTAGATTAGAAATGATTGATCGTGATCTAAAGCGCAATGCAGAGCGTCGTTTTACAGGTTTTGCTTTGATGGGGATGTTGATTTATCCGTTTATTATTTTGCTTGCTTCTGTCCTTGGATTTGACAAAGCAGCAAGTTTGATAACAGATATTGCCAGTGTTTACGTTATTGCTGCATCAGGAGTAGTAGCTGCATTTATGGGTTTTAACGCTTATAGTGCAAAGGCTGAAAGCAAGAAGACCAGTATTCAGATGGAGGAAAACTGATGCTACAATCAATTATTGGGCCGATAGCAGGTTTAGCAGGTAGTTGGCTTGATGCAAAATCACAAGCACAAGCTGCAAGTGCAAAATTAAAACTTACAGAAGCAGAAGCAAAAGCAAAGATTATGCTTAGTAAGGAAACCTCTGTTGCAGACTGGGAGCGCATAATGGCGCAAGGTTCGCAATCAAGCTGGAAAGACGAGTGGTTTGTAATTGTTCTGTCTATTCCGCTTGTTTTGGCGTTTATTCCAGGCACTGAAGGGTGGGTAGATAAAGGCTTTGAACAGCTTTCTAAAGCACCAGACTGGTATTTTTACAGCTTGGGCATAGCAATCTCTGCATCTTTTGGTGTTAGAGGCGTACAGAAATTCTTTAAGAGGTAATTATGTCTGATATGAAAATACCAGTAGCGTTAGTTTTTGCTATGGCTGTGCAATTAGTTGGTTTGGTGTGGTACATAAGCAACATCGTTCATGACATTGAACATCTTCAAGGCCAAGTATCCGCGCAGCAAGATATTATTAATTTGTTAAATGATGATGTAAATGATCTTTGGGTATTCTGTACATTCACAGAAAATAAATGGGCAGAAGCATATACAACCGATATGGTTTACGAACGATTATGTGGAACAAAGGAATTTGTTAATGAGTGAAGCATTAAAAAAACTCCAGGTTAAAATAGGCTCAAGTGCTGACGGTAGTTTTGGCCCTAATACCGCTAAAGCTATCTGCAATCACTACACGTTAAACCCAGAGCGTGGAGCGCACTTTCTAGGGCAGTTAGTGCATGAAAGTGGTACATTTCGTTACACAGAAGAAAACCTAAATTATTCTACAGCATCTATTCTTAAAGTTTTTGGTAAATATTTTGACAGCGAAAGTGAAGCTGAAACGTGCGCTAGAAACCCACAGGCGCTTGCTGATAGGGTTTACGGACACAGATATGGCAACAATGGTCAAGGTTATTTATGGCGCGGTAGAGGCTTCTTACAATGCACGTTTAAAGAAAATTACGCCATGTTTGCCAATGATATGAACCTGCCAGAAGTAATGAAAGACCCAGACCTGGTTGCAACAGATTATCCTATGGAAAGTGCTATCTGGTTTTTTAAGCGTAACAAGCTTTGGGATATGTGTGATGTTACTCCATCATCAGAAAGCGTTAAGGCTCTGACAAAAAGAGTAAATGGCGGTTACAATGGATTAAAGCACCGCCAAGAAGAAACCATAAAAATATATAAATGGCTTAGTTAATTAAAAAATAAACTGTTTTGTTGGAAATGATAAATATTAACTTTTCTTTTTGATGTCTCTTTCCAAGTGTTTTTATGAGAAATTCCCTTTCTATCTCCCAACTGTTTCCACCCAACGCCTTTCCAAAATTGATTACTAGCCAAATCATCAGCGCAACCACAAGCAAAATCTTGTATGCCCCTGCTCTGACCATGCTTCATTCCTGCATCTATTAATGCTTTTCCTCTTTCAATTCTTCTTGCATCTTCTTGAATAGCTATTTGATTTACTTTTGACCACCTACCAAAAGACATTAAGAGAAAACCAACTTTATCTCCATTTTCTTCACATAACCATAGTTTATCATTACAAGTATTTGACCATCTTTTACCAGTTTTTTCACCAGTAATTGCTGCTTCATATGCAGTATTTGGGATAAAACCTAAAGCATTGCTTTCTATTTTTGATAAAGAATGAATATATTTTAAATCATTTAATTCGGCTAATCTTACTTTCATAAAGTTTTCTCCAGTAAGTATTTTTATAATTATACAAAATTTTAATTAGTTGGTCTAGGCATAGGCTTTACAAGCGTATTAGAAGCCACCTGAGTACCCTTACAGTAAATTAGCACATCATCGTGCTGATATTCCATTATAGCGTACATAGCCTCCTTAGAATGGCTACAAGCGTCATATGATGGAAATACTATGTTATGCGTTGTTTGTTCGCCTTGGATAAAATAAGTTAATACCATAAATGTGAAGTATTTTAGCATTGTTTTTTCCTCATTGGTTTTGTATTAATTTTTTGGGGAAGTACTCCTATTCTTCCCCACGACATTCTTGATATGTAGTTGCAACAAATCCATTTCTCATAAAACGATTTGCTCTTGTCTGTGGGTTCATTTGGTCTTCTTCTGCTACTGCTACCATTAGGAAACCTATTTCTGTTTCTGTTGGTAATCTTTGAAATTTACTTTTAAATGCCTCTATATAATTCATATGTTGTAACCTTCTTTCCTCAATTTACTTACAAACAGTTTTAACTCTGTTTTTGCTAATTCATAATTATTCCAAGCGTTTTTATCATGGTCATTTTTATACCTTTCCTCAGACCATTTAGCTTCTTGTTGTTTAAAATATTTAAGCTCCTGTTCTTGTCCGTGATTAAGTTTTTTCATTTCTAATGCCTTGTTTGATAATGCTCCAATGTATGTTATTTCTATGCACAAAGTTATTAAGGGCTTGCAAAGACATATCTAGTTTTTTTGCTGCTTCTGTTTGCGTGGTTTGTTTTGAGAATTGCGCTACTAGGTTAAGCCGTTCACGCCTATGTCTCTCATTTATTTCGTTCCAGGTTTCCATTATTGCACCACAAAAAACGTATCTATATTAATGACTGCTAGTCCAAGCATTACAGCCCAGAAAAACGCTATCCATCTTTCTTGCTTGCTCATATGTATTTACTCCATCTTTCGTTCCAGTATTCAGTAACTGTTTCGTCTATGGTATTTTCTTCTATGTATTCTTCTAAGTTGCGTTCTTTCATTAGCTTGTGTGCTTTTTCTTGTGCATCACCTAATGTCTCACAAGTTGGCAATATGTCAGCAAACGCAGACCATGCCATTTCTTCTTGTTCCATAATGTCTAATTTAACACGCATTATACATGCTCCTCTACTAACTGCTCATGGATACTGTTGTGGTATTCGGCTATTAGAGCCTTGGAGAGCCGCGCTGAGATAGGTCTAGCTCTTTCTGGGTGGTGCAAGTCACAAACATCAAAGTCTGCACTACAGCCTTGTAATTCGTCGCTGTATTGGCTTTCTGTAAAAGAGTAATAAACCTCTAATACAAATTCAAAGCCACGATACTCTACTGGTATATGTTGGTAATGTGGTTTCATCATTGCCCAACTATGATTAATTTTTTCGCGCGTTACTGACGCTTGTCTTTCTTCTTTTGTCATTGGTTTACACATTTTTTGTACCTTTCCTAAATTGTGGTGTAGGGGCTTACGCCCCTTAATAATCCTCTCCATCAATCATTACTTTTGATGGTCTTTGGATAATAGTTTGCTTTACATTATCGCGCACATCGTGAGCTTTGACGGTAGCAACACAATCAATTTGTGAGCTTTTTTTCCACTTTTGTGTGCCTTTATAAACGATAACGTTGTTATCAGCGTCACGACAAATGTTGATGTAAGAAAAACCATACATTGTTTCTAATTCTACAATGTGCATAACGACTACTGAGAAAGATTGACGTTCACCTACTTTGCCAACATATTCGCATTTAGCATCTTGCTCTGCCCACTCAGCAGCTTGTGCAGCGCGTCTATCAAGTATGGCAACCATTTTATCGCGCATATTGTCAGTAGGTTTACCGTATGTCTGTATTCCGTAATTTACAGCGTTAAAAAATCCTACACCATTGTTTGATGCTTCATAGCCAGAAACAAATTCTATAATTTCTGCTGCGCGTGGGTCAGATGCAAGCCAGTTTTTACGCTTTGTGTTAGCAGCATTAGCTATTTTACGAGCCTTTATAGCTGGGTGGTAATGATGCTCATATTCGTGGTTTTCGTCATATGCCATAATGTGTACCTCTCTGTTATACCGCTAAATTAGTCTCTTATGTGAGACAAGTCAACCCTATGTGGATAATTTATTTAACAAGATTGAAAAAAAATTTGATAAAAACTATAAATAATAAAAATCAATTGACAGGTTAAAGCAGTGTACAAAGTAGAAATTGAGGTATCAGGTCAACCACAAGGCAAGGGCAGACCCAGGTTCACCAGAACAGGCAAGGCATATACGCCAGATAAAACCAGGGAATATGAAAGCCGTATTCAAGCAGCAGCTTGGAAAGCAATGCAGAACATGAAACTAGATATGACAGAGCGTTTTGTGTCAGTAGAAATAATAGCGTTCATGGAAATACCTAAGTCATGGTCTAACGTAAAACGCATGGAGGCTGAATATGGCGCTCTACAGCACACAACAAAACCTGACTTAGACAATATAGTAAAAGCAGCGTTAGATGGCATGGAGGGCGCTGTGTATGTCTCTGATAAGCAAGTAACCAGTATAAAGGCTAGAAAGATGTATTGTCATCCTGATCGTGGTGCAGTGCTTTATATGTCAGTGTCTTGGACAAATCCTGGTGAATAAGAATAATCAGGGCCATAAGTCTCACGCCACAGCTTTGTTTCTTTATGTAAAGCTATTTTAGTTTGATCCCAAAGCCCTTGGTGATGCCCCTCACATAACGGAATAGCAGTACTGTCAGGGCGTTTCTCAGTGCTAAATCTATCGTGTATTGGGTGATGCGCTGTTGTAGGGCTGTTTTGGCTCTCACCGAAACGCTGACAAACGCAGCAAGGCATTTCCCTGATAGCTTGCAGATATTTAGTATCTTTCTTTTTTACTTTTATTTTCTGCCCTGTTGGTGGGCGTCCAGCTAAATTAGTCATTAGTTTACCAACTTAAAAAGTCATCTAATTGTTCTCGCGTGGTTGCCACCGTATAAAATTCAAAAAGCATACGGCCTCGCGCAACTTGTGCAATGTGGTCATGGAATAATTTTTGACGTTCGTGATGGTTTCTTACAATACCGTTTTTTTGTGGTTTTCTTTTACATAATTCTCTTGGTTGAGCAAAACACTTTGGACAAGGCATTGCTCTTATCATTATTTGTTCATCTGTGTAATTTGTCATATTATATTTTGTCCTACATAAGTGAAAACTTCTTTTGGAACAAATCGCGCGACCTCTACTTCTTTAGGTTTATTTGTTCTGTTCATATTCATTTTAGTGACTCTAAATTTTGGAATACATTCTATATTATTTACATCAACAAATTTAACAGTTTTACATTTATACCAATACACAACAAAAAAAGATGGTATCTTAGTTAAATTAGTTTGTTGCTGACCATCCATTATTTTAGACATTGGTATCATTATTTCTGGTAAATCATCGGCTGCATAATTAACCACCCTCATTTCTACAAATGCTTTTGGTTCATGGTTTCTATGAGCAACACAATCATAAATGCTGTATTTATATTGATGTTGGACGCAGCAATTCCATTTTTTAGATAAATATTCTGCAAGCTCTAATTCACGTTTTAGATGTTCAGGGGTTACGGTGTAGTGGGTCATAACCTATCGCCTCAGACAACTTTTCCATAGCCATTTCAAAGTATTTATTAAATTCTTTTTGATCCATATCATCAAAACTAATGCTATCAATTATTCGCATATGACAGTTTGCTAGACCATTCCAACGCATACGCACATAACCACAAGCCCATTTAAGTTCATCGTGTAAGTGTCTATGTGTAGGCCACTTTCCAGTAGCCTTACACACGTTGTTTAATGTTGCCCAATACAAACTGTGATGTGGGTTAGATCGCTTACCAGTAGCTATTAAATCAAACGTCTGACTTTGTTTGTGTTCTTCTATTTGTTCTGCGTCAAACTGAGTACATGGCAGCAATTGACCATCTTTTAAGTATACCTGAATTTTAGAAAGGGATTTCATCGTCCATATCCTGATTGGTTTGTGTCTGATCATTTTGCTGTGTAGTAGAATAACTGTTACTTGAAGCCTTACCCATCATTTGAATATCTTGGACTTTAACCTTTAAATAAGTCTTTCCGTTATATTCCCTGGTCTTTAGCTCACCTACAGCAACAACTGGCGTACCCTTTACTAAATAATCTGCTATACCTGTTCTGTAATATTCGCAGTCAAAAAATAGTGTACCTTTGTTTTCTCCGTAGCCATCGTCAACAGCTACAGAAAAGTTAACAACACTATTTGTATCAAACTGTTTTACTTCTGCGTTTTTTGTTACGCGTCCAGCGATTGTAATCTGTTTCATTGATTATTCCACTCCAAATTCTTTATTTAATTTATCTCTTGCATCTATTAGTTGGTTATATTGATCTTCATTGATATTGGGGTTGTTAAGAAATTTTTTAAATTTTGCTTGGTTAGCTTTAAATTTATCCCAACCACACGTTTGAAAAAACTCTAACCAGGCATCCACTTTTTCTTGTATATTAGCAACGGCAAATTCTTGCTCTTGTGGCTTTGCGTTTTTAAAATCGTCTGCTTCTTCTTCTGAGTATACATCACCATGTAAGCCCACAAGTTTAAGTATAACACGATCTTTGGCGCGTTTTTCTGCCATAGCAAACGGATAACTGTTTTTATTGTTGTAAGGTGCAGCTTCACCTATTGACCACTCTGTAGCGTTCTCCATGTGTCCTGTAACGCATATAACAGCTTCTTTAGAGGCGACATCACAAGATATAATCTGTGGTGCATCAAACATAATATTTTTATGTGCAGCTATTTTTTCTAAAGCTTTATGCAGCATTACAGGAGTGCCGTGACAATCCCATACTGCTTTATGTTGTGTGATGTTTATTTCTTCTAGTAATTTAACTAGCTTTTCTGGTAATTTAGGCATCCTCTGTCTCCTTTTTATTGGAGCGAATACCAGCAAAAATCCCATCTTTATCAAAGTCATTACAAGCTTTTGTTATTGCTTCATCTATAACAGAGATGGCTTTTGCACCAAAAGTATACTTAACTGGTTCGCCATAATTTCTTTCAGCAAATTCTTTGTCTTTAAGTTCTAAAATTGCATTAGTTATATATAGCCGTAGTTGTGATGGGCTTGGATGTTTTTGACCTAGTTTGTTGTCCATTTTTTCGTACCTTTTTTTATTTACTATTGTCTTATATAATTATTAGTCTTATATATGCAACCATAAAGTTGCACAATGGAGACTTTTTTATGGAAAATATTTTAACAACTGAGGAAATAGTAAGGCGTTTAGATGGGCGTGTTCTTGCTAAAGTCATAAGGGATGTAGGCATTTCTAAGCATACTGTTTACCGCATTATGAAAGGTGAGGATGTATATTATTCTACAGTTAAAAAACTATCCGATTACCTAATTGAAAAGGAAAAACCCACAGTGAGGTAATACTGTGGGCTTCCCAAAAAGGTACGTTTTGTGCATAATGTCAAAACCAATGAAATATGCAAGGTCAACATAAACGATCTTGCCCAACAAAGAAAGGGTAAAAAAATTGTCAAATTTAGTAAGTAATTTAGTCCAAACAAAACGGATTGGTTCTACTACTCAAAAAGCAATCCTAATGTATATGGCAGACAAGGCTAGTGATGATGGCAGTGGTATCTGGGTTAGCAAAAAGAATATGGCTGCTGATTTGGAGATGGCTATTAGAACGCTTCAGACAAATATGAGAGATATGGTTTCTTCAGGTTTATTAACTGAGGCTGGACAGAAAAAGTGTAAAACTGGGTACACTGTAGACTATTCTCTTAACCTGGAACGTATTGGAACACTTGAGAACACTAGAGAACCCCATGTAACAGCTGCACCCCTGCAGGAGATGCACCCCTACCCACGCAGCAGCTGCACCCCTACCCCTGCAGGAGATGCACCCAAACCATCCTTAGAACCATCCATTAAACCTTATATAAGTGTTAGGACTATTTTATGTGAATGGTTAGTAGAAGAAAATTCAGCAGATAGTTTTATTAAATATCGCAAGGGAATTAAAAAAGAGCTTACAGAAACAGCAGCAAAAAGATTAGCTGAGAAGTTAAGATATATTTTTGTTGGTGGTGGAACGCCAGAAGATGCTTTGGCAATGTGTGAAGAAAAAGGTTGGCAATCTATAGAACCTGATTGGTATTTTAATACACTTTTTGGTAAAGATAGTTTAGAATATAAGAAGGCTATGGAAAGAATATTAGAAGTTAAAAAAGGTATAAACTAATGAATTATGGTTATCGTATAAATTTAATTAAAAAAGAACTAGAAAACTTATTA
>Ga0208134_1000734_pt1 | contig 21087 bp, 25 predicted proteins | sample VirMetDEL_Mar_31_FD_184515 | JGI IMG/M metagenome (GOLD analysis project Ga0208134, IMG submission 184515) | Aqueous microbial communities from the Delaware River and Bay under freshwater to marine salinity gradient to study organic matter... | ecosystem: Environmental > Aquatic > Marine >... | reverse complement strand
CATGACGTTATAATGCTATGTGTAAACGTGAGGAGTGCGTTAAGTCCCCGAAAGTTCGAGGTTAACATGTTAACCGTGTCCTGAAAGTGTCCCCATGTTAAGTATTTGAAATTGTTCATGTTTTTGGGGTGTGGACTACATTGACTACTTTATTCTTCTAGGAAGTTTATAGAAATTAGAGGTTGGTAGAAATGTATAGCAGAAAACTTTTGAGCCTGTTTTGGGCAATGTAGTCCACTTTGAATAAAATCAGTTAGTTGGAAGCGTTGGTTTTTAGCTTTACGCCCAGTAAGTTTGGGAGTGTGTGACGCGCGTTAAGTCCCTGTTTTAAGATGGTGGGAGCTTTACGCCCATATCTTTTTTTACTGTTAGGGAAGGGAGTCCTACTGTTCGGTGTACCTAACGATAGTTGGTTGGTAGTCCAAACAAATGTATGTCAATAGCAATATGAGCACCGTGTAAAGTTTACAAGTCAAGTCACTAAGTAATATTTACACGTGTAAAATGTTCACGGTGTAATATTTATAGTAACCATTGACAAGACTTTTATGTTATTCGCACGCACGCACGCACTCATATATAAGGGAGTACTGGAGTAGTATGTAAGTTTTACACGGTGGGTTGAGGTATCTTGGATACGTGCTATTCTAGTACCAGATCAAAACAACAACAACAACGAAAAGGATAAGCATGAAGAACTTACTATTATTACTAGTGTTACTAAGCACTGTACAGGCTGTTAAGGCTAACGAGACTGTAAACGTAGAGCAAACTAAGCAAGATATTGAAGAGTGTTTAAATGAGCTTGAAATGCAGCACAGTGACGATTCTAGTATTAGTGCTATCGAGTACGTTGAAATGGAACGTGAATGTCGTAGGCTTGGAGATTTACCTAAACTGATACTTTATAAGGCTAGGCGATAATATGAACACTACTATAGTATTTAATTGCACCATGTACGATTACGATAATATGAATTGTGAGTATGATAATGATGATATTGTTGAGATTATTGAGAGTCTTGAGATTGATACTACAAGAATAATGGAGCTTAGCTAATGATTAAACTATTAACATTTATGACGATAATACTACTAAGTAACGTATCACGAGCTGATGACGGTGATATAATAGAAGAATATTGTAACGCTACGTACACAGAGCACTATGCACTAATTGACTGTAAAGAAAATACGCTAGTCGATGACGTTCCCGAGGATGGTGAATATTACGTTAATCCTGATTATCAAGAAGAGGGGTGAACCGCGTGACGTGACTCAAGGTGTGTAAAATTTACCTAGTCAAAATAAAAACTTTACTTAACATGTTAATTCATGTAAATTATAAACAACAAAGCAATTAAGCTTTAAAAAACAAAGGATTACAAGACCATGAAAAAATTACTAACAATTGCAGTACTTACTCTTACTACTCAAGCATTTGCACTAGACTTATCAGCATTAACTGGCGGTGAATCGGTATCAGGCGTTAGCAAGTCACAGCTTAAAAGTATCGTGCTTAGTGAGAAGGCTTACTGTATTAAGGTTCAAGGGACAAACTACCTTGCATCAGTCGGCGCACGTAAATTATTTAATGAGATTGCAACTACTCGTACAAGGTCAGTGAGATGTAATGACAAAATGAAACGTCAAGCGATGCTTAAAGGTGTAAAGGTTATCCAATTATCTAAGTCTAAAATGAACGCCGATGCTTATCAGACTATGGCACAGGCTATGATTAAAGCGTTTGGAGTATAAGAATCAACTAATAACTAACCGAGGTGCGAGGGCAAGCGCACCTTATAACATCAAACAAAAGGATAGGAACATGACAAATTTAAGCAAGCTTACTAAAGAACAATTACTTGAAATGGTATCAAAGCAACAGGCACAACAGGCATCGGGGCTTATGGTTAAGCGTAACGCTTCAGGCGGTGTGTTTGTACGTGCTGAGAGCTTCGTAGAGTGGAGTGATAAGAAGAACAAGTCTTATACAGCAGGGATCAACCTACCTGCTAATACAGCCAAGGTACTATTCAATGACGCTAACCTAATCGAGATCATTAGAGAGGCTATTAACGATTTACCTGATCATGTAAGTAGTGAAGATTAAAGAGTAATTTAATCGGTGCATCTTTGACAGAGGTGCGCCTTAAGTCCATAAAAAAATTTTTTTCTCGTTCCTCGAAACTTAATAGACGGGGGTACCCCCCGAACCTTCTAGACTAAAAGCTGTTAGGGGTCGACTCTCTGTCCGAGCACAGTTTTTCCCAATCAACATGACGCACCGCTTCTTTTCACTTTGCCTTAGGCCCTGATAATATATAACCCTCTATAATACGAGGCGAGGGAAACTAAATCCGTGGGTGCCCTTGCCTCACTTGACTTCACATGTAAAGCCATAATATAGTTTCAATATGACAAAATCGAGGAACAAGAATGAGATTGTCGTACGTGATAAAGTATCTGGTGACTTGCAGATCATTGATATGAACACAGGCGAATTAATACAGAGCAGTTCAAAGCTAGACTTAGACGCGTCTCAGTACGTGTTCTCTTATGAGAAGGCATTATTAATTTGCCAAGAAGTTGCAGCTGGACGTACACTATTAGATATCGGGAACGATATTTCATTTCCTCCTCTACATGTAATTAATCATTGGCAGAGAACAGACAGGATGTTTGCTGAGGAAATGAAACTCGCGCGTAGAGCCAGAGCAGACCATTACCATGATAGGGTGGCAGAGATTGCAGGTAACGCGGTTAATCTAGCATATAGAGAGAAAGAAGACATAGCTAATGCAAAGCTTGCAGCAGATCAATATAAATGGTTAGCTGACAAAGGTAATCCTGAGAAGTATAGTAGCAAAGTTGTACATGAGGGATCGGCAGAGAAGCCAATAGTAATGAGAGTTATTAACACAGGGATCACACGAAAGAAACCTGATATTATAGTAGAACCAGAGGTAACAAATGACAGCGAAGAAACAGACACTTGAAGAAAAATTTGAATTATTAATGGAGCAAAATGCTGCACTACAGATTAAGGTAGAGGCATTAGCTGCGTCTAAGGAAATTGAGAAGCCTATGGTTGCTCAGGGTGCACAGCCTAAGAAGGGAAACAAGTTTGTAAAGACTAGAATCCTAGATACTGATGGAGACTTAGTTTGGGGATTGATTGAAGTTCCTAAGGACGATAAGAGGAAATCATTTGACCCGAGGACTAATTCATTGAAGAATAGTAATAGCGACGCAGGAAAAGGTAATCCTATGGCAAATGCCAAAGCAGGATCGAATGATGTGGTTGTAACAGGACTGTAAATGACTAAGGCAAAAGTACCCGCAGCGGGGAATATGTACGACAGATTTTTTTCTGTCAACGATCCCCATAGAACTCTAGTCGATCAGATCGATGCAGGGAAATATATTATCGGTCGTGCCCATGCAGGTGCGGCTGAGACAGATTTTCTTTGGCAGATCTGGACACTGGAGATGGTGGGCACACAGCCACAGATTACATATGCTTCTGATGGCGAGCCTAGATTCAGATGGGTGGATAGGGAATTAGTTACTGATCCAAACTTACCTGACGATGGCTCACCTGCAGGCATATTCTTGACTAGGGAGTTCGTAGATTCGGGGAGCTTGGCAGGAACGACTGTAGGATTTCTATATCCTATGGCCAAAGATGTTGGGATTGAAACTTATGTGTTCGAAATCACCAATGATCCTTCTGACAAATTTGCCTTAGGCCCTGCGACGAACAATCAGCTTCTCCTTACGGATACAGCATTTGGTATAGATGGGGAATATCTTGTAGAGATTAAAGTTACTGATAGTAAACTACGATCTTATACGGAATGGCTAACAATAAATGTAGCAAATATACGATTAACTAATAATTCGATTATAGAAACGGCACCACTCGGTGCAAAGATAGCGGACATCATAGCCGTAGATGGGCAAGAGCCAATAGTAATAAGTATTTTCGATGATCCTGACCAAAAGTTTCAGGTATCGGGCGTGGAATTATTAACTAATGATGCCTTTGATTTCTCAGATAAGGAATCTCACCAACTAACATTACAGACAACAGACGCATTGAGCGTAGTTCGTACCCAGACTTTTACGATTGAGGTACTGGCAGAGAACATAAGTATCCTAGAGTCCCTGATAGACATAGACGCTGAGGGAAATCCTGCAATGCGTGTCATTGTCTCGGACAAACTTAAGAAGTTCCAGTACAATGAAGTATCTCATACAGGACTTGGAGAACTTATAGTACTCACATACACAGTATCGGCAGGAATAATTAATCATCTGCTTAAGGTACAGTGTAGTGGAGAGAATAGGTCGATATATACGGTAGAAATTAACGGAAATATTGCAGGAAAAGCAAGGGCATATTATACTGAATACAACGCGTCTATTGACTTAGATGGGATAACAGTGGAAGATGGTGATGTAGTAGTAGTCAAGGTTGATAGTAAGACTAACGAACCTGCAGACTTTAATGCCACACTAACATACGAAGAGCACGCACTATGAATTTAGAACTAGAGAAGAAGAAGTTGGACATTAAGAAAATGGAAACAGCTCTCCACGAATACGAGTACAAAATACTCGAACGCATGGCTGATATAGAGCGAATCAAGAGGAACATTGAAACGCAACAAAAGGCTATCGGTAAAGCGGTAGACGAATTAGCACAACTGGAGGGTTAACATGGCTGATTATGATTCACAATTACCAATAAGATCAAAGGACGACGTAGATGAGCGCGTATTAGTTAAGCATCAGGATGGAGATGATCCTTCTGGCGTTGGGCGTACACAGGAAATCAGTGAGAAGAAAGCTCACATACGTAACTTCAATAAAGATTCTGACGGGAATGACCAAGAGGTTTTAGTATCTCAGGAAGGGCACAACCTTACCAACGGTGATTACGACGCATCGTTAAATAAAAGACCAAGCTCACAAGGGCTAATTGTTTCTGATAGAAGCGCAGCTCCTGATGAAACTACAATGAACAGCAGACCAACTGCAGTTGTTGGTGAAGACGATACAGTTAACCTTGATGTTGCTATTAAGCACTCTAATGGTGATAGAATCGATGAGAACGCACCTTTGCCTGTGTATATTGCAGACAATCCGGCTACTGAGATTCAAGAGTTTGACCAAGCTGCTGACATAGCTAAGTTAGCTAGTTCAACTCACGCGTATACAACTACTTCTGAGTTCAGAAAGTTAAGTGCTAACTGTTCATCTGCAGGTCACGCTAAGTTTGTTCTTCAAGTTGAGACGGCTCCGGCTTCTGGTGTATTCAATACAATCGACGTTCAGTTTAACTCTACGGCTAATCCAAATGTGGTACTAGGACTTAAGAATCCTGCACCAGTTATATCTGGAGTAATCGTACAGGTAGTTAAAACTAACTTAGATAACCAACCAACAGATCTTTACTCAACAATAAATGGACTAGAAATCTAATATGGCTGATCTAGATAGAGACAACCAAGCTTCGGGCCTTACCCAGATCACGGGTAGGGACGAGCAATTTAAAGCAGACGTAATTCTAGATACGGATGGTAGAGAAAAGCTATTAGTTAAGACTGATAGTGTTATAACATCTGATCTTGAGATAGCTGTAACTGCCCCAAACACAACTATCGGGGCAGGATGGGCAACACTTACTAACAGAAACACTATAACTAGGCTTACGATCTCCGGATTCGTATGTAGATTTAATGATCCTAGGGTTGAAGTTAGGCTTATCATAGACGGTAAGGAAATATTTTCTATTAATTGTTCTATACTGGACGACATTGTGGATGTAGATCAGGCTCCTTTTTACGGAACGTATGTGTATTGGAATAATGCTAGGGATGTATTTACCTTTGCACCAAACTTTCCTATATCTGCTTTTACTAATATTACGATAGAGGCTAGAAAAATTACAGGTGGAGACAAGACACTTGTAGGATATATCACTCAGATAGGGGAGGAAGTATGAGATCACAACAGGATGCCTTTTCTAGAAATGTTACTGAGGATGGTAAGCTTCTTTATCTAAAAATACATGGTATGAAAGCTAATGTTCCTGCAAATGGACAGCACGAGTTCTTGTTTACTATTCCATACACAGAAGCATATCTTCAAGGGGCAGAAATCTTTGTGGATATATTGGCTCAGTCTGATATGAGTGTTAAGCATCCTGTAGCAGGGGTGATAGAGCAGTACGGATTTGATGTATGTACTGGTAAAATCATATACAAGCGTCAGGCACAGTACGCGTCTAGACTACCTCAAGGTTTACAGGTAAGTTGTATATGTAAGAACACAGAACCAATTGAACAAGAGATGGGTGTAAACTTTATACTCCATGAGATCAGAGAACCTACGGAGGAATAATGGAAGATTATCCTGCAATGCCCACTGAGGCAATGATGTTTATTATAGTAACAGGCGTTATATGGTTGGCATATGAGATATATGTGCTCTACTATAAGAAAGAAACTATAAGTCACGGCATGTACAAACTTGCTATACGGCATCCGATTATACCATTTTTTATTGGTGTACTTATGGGCCATTGGTTCTGGTAGAATGTTTAGAGGAACAAGAGACATTGAAGAAGCTTCTGTACAGGAGCTGATGGATAGACCACCTGATTATACATCAGAGCAGTGGGAGAGTCTGTCGGGGGATCAAGTTGATGTAATCAATATCCCCTACGAGCCACGGCCATTCCAAGCTGTGCTTCACAGAGAACTAAAACGATTTAATTTATTAGTATGTCACAGACGTTTCGGTAAGACAGTCTTCTCTATCATGGAGATGGTTGATCGCGCCTTGCGTAACGAACATAGAAATCCTCAGTATGCGTACATTGCGCCTACATATGGGCAGGCAAAAAGGGTAGCTTGGGAATATATCAAGTACTACTGCGGCTGCATCCCTAACGCCAAAGCAAATGAAGCTGAACTTCGTGTAGATATCATCCGAGACAGGCCTGACGGCACACAAGATAAAATCAGATTCATGCTTCTTGGTGGTGAGAACCCAGATAGTCTAAGGGGTTTATACCTTGATGGCTGTGTATTAGATGAATATGCTCAATGTCCTCCAATGATTTGGGGTGAGATTATTAGACCTGCTCTATCAGATAGAAAAGGTTGGGCTATATTTATCGGTACTCCTAAAGGGAAGAACCACTTCTTTGATATGATGGAGCTTTACAAAAAGCTTATGAGTGAGAGTAATGATAATTACTTTGCGGCTGTGTACCGTGCGTCTGAGACGGGCGTTGTAGATGCGGAAGAATTATTAGATGCTCAAGCCACGATGACCGAAGAAGAGTACGCTCAGGAATACGAATGTGATTTTGCTGCAGCTTTAATCGGTGCTTACTATGGTAAGTACATCAACGAGATGATTGCTCAGGATAGAATAAGAGACTTCGAATATGATCCAAGCACTCCTGTCAGAATGGCTTTTGACCTTGGGATATCGGATTCTACAGCAATATGGATGTATCAAGTTGTTGGTAGAGAGGTACGTATTATTGACTATATCGAGAACGAGGGTGTAGGATTAGAGTGGTATGTAAAAGAGATACAAAGTAAACAGTATCTTATAGATCCCTTTGGAACGGCTTTACCTCACGATGGTGCAGCAAGAGAACTAGGGACAGGAAAGACACGGCAGGAACAACTGGAAGAATTAGGGCTTAGGTCACATATAATTCCAAGACAAAGTATCATGGATGGTATTGAGGCGGCAAGGATGCTGCTAAAAAAACCAACAGTGTACATACATAAGACGAACTGTGAGAAGGGTATTAAAGCATTATCTAATTACCAGAGACAGTTCGATAGGAAGAAAGGTATCTTCCTTGAGAAGCCACTACATAACTGGGCTTCAAACGGTGCCGATTCATTTAGATATATGGCACTTGACTTAGACCTACCTGATCGTAGTATGATGGTAGTTGATCCTTCGGCACAACAAGCTCAGGGTGACTATGATGAATTTAACTAGGAGGCTATTATCGATCCAGTAACAATGGCAATACTTATAGGTGGTTCTGCTGCTATATCCGCATACCAAACCAATCAGCAAACTAAAGCAGCTAATACAGCGGCTAGAGATCAAGAGAAGCAGATGGTTGCTAATCAGAATAAAATGGTGGAAGATAGTTTCAAGAAACAAAGACAAGCAAGAGGACTAGGGCAACAGTCTATGAGTCCTGCAGGTAATCTGGCTTCACAGTCAGGTGCAGTGCTAACGTCTACGACTGACGGAAACGCGTCAAGCTTAATGTAGGACATATATATGTATAACGAGAAAAGTAAAGAAAAGGCCAGAAAACTTCTTCAAGAGTTCGATAGAATGAAGGGGAGAAGAGTAAACTGGGATACATACTGGGAAGATCTGGCAGAATATTTCATTCCTAGAAAGGATAATGTCTATGGGTATAAGATCGAAGGTGAGAGAAAGCACAACAGATTGTACGACTCGACAAGTATCCAAGCCGCTGAGCTTCTTGCTAGTTCTCTACATGGTATGCTTACAAACCCTAGCTCTTTATGGTTTGATCTATCTACTGGAACTACAAAGCTAGATGACGATAAAGATGTACGCCAGTATTTACAGGACTGTGTACAGATTCTTATAGATACACTTAACCAATCTAACTTCCAAGAGGAAATACATGAGACATATCTGGATCTTGTAGGGATTGGAACAACTGTTCTACAAATAGAAGAAGACGAAATTAACGACGTAAGATTCAAGTCCTCGCCAATTTATTGGAGCTATATTGAGGAAGATGAGCGTGGTGTAGTTAATCAAATCGGTCGTAAGATTGATATGACTTGGCAACAAATTGTACGTAAATTCGGTGAAGATGTATTCAAGAGCGATGAGCTTATGGACATACATGACTGCATAAAAAACAAGCCGCATATGAAGGAAGAAGTTATCTACATGGTTAAGCCAGAAGATGCTAACGATCCTAAGAATACTAAGTTTGTAGGTACGTATACACTAAGAAAGAAAGACGTAATGCTTAAAGAAGTTACATATCAGTCATGGCCATTTGCTGTGCCTAGATGGACTAAGCTTAATGAAGAAGTATATGGACGATGTCCTGCAATGAAATCACTACCAGATGTTAAGATGCTTAACGCTGTAATGAAGACGGTTATCCGTGGTATGCAGAAAGCTATTGATCCACCTTTAATGGTTCCGGACAATGGTTTCCTACTTCCTATACGTACAACGCCGGGCGGCACAAACTTCTACCGTACAGGTATGAAGGACAGAATAGAATCTTTTCCAGTAGCAGCAAGACCAGACATAGGTTTGGATTTTGTGGACAATATCCGTGGTAGAATCAGGGAACATTTTTTCGTAGATCAGTTACAATTAATTCAACAGAGGGACATGACAGCTACTGAGGTAATGGAGCGTTCAGATGAACGACTACGTTTCTTAGGGCCTATCCTTGGGAGACTTAACAATGAACTACTTAAACCTATTATTGATCGCGTGTTTGATATTCTTACTCGTAGAGGTAGGTTTCCCAAACCTCCTGAGCAACTAAAAGATTCTAATGATATTAAGATTGTCTACACATCTCAGATAGCTAAGGCTCAGAGAACAGGCGAGGCAAATACTCTTACTAAGGTAATACAGGCTACGGGTCTTCTACTTGAAGCTCAGCCGGATGTACTTGATAATATCAACGGAGATGAGGTACTACGCCATAACGCTAAGATATTTGGATTACCAGAGACAATGCTTAACTCTAAGAAACAAGTAGAGGGAACTCGTAAGGCTAGGGCTGAACAGCAACAGGCAGCAGCTCAGGCACAGCAAGATAATATGAACGCTGATACTCAGCAAAAACAGGCGGCAGCAAACAACCAAGGATAATTAAATGGAAGAGGAACAACTTCAAAAAGAAGCGGCTACTAGACTAGCTGCGTACAGGGATTTTTTAAGTACTGAACATGGTGAATTAATACTTGAAGATTTAAAAAATGCCTGCCACTATAATACTACTACAATGGCAGAGACACCGTACCTTACCGCTTTCAATGAGGGTAGGAGAAGTGTCGTCATGCAGATAATAGAAACAGCTCAACTGACACCAGACCAAATTAAGAAGGTAACTGGACAAGTAGAAGTAGAAACACAACCGGAAGACGACTTTGGTCTCGACGGTGATATAGCATAAGGGGAACATATGTTTAAGAAATTTGAAAGAAAATTAGAAGAGGCTGACGATTTAGGTGGCGGAGCAGGCGGTATCGGTGATGATGCACCTCCTATTGATGATGGTGGAGCACCTCCTGTTGACGATGGCGGAACACCTCCGGCAGAATTTACTGGGCCTGCTTGGGCAAAAGATCTACAGCTAGATGCCGATATACTAAACGATCCTAGTTTAAAAGCTATTAACGATCTGCAATCTCTAACTAAAAGTTATGTACATGCACAGAAAAGAATCGGTCAGAAGGGAACAATAATCCCAACTGAGAACTCTACGTCAGAAGAATGGGACACATTCCATCAAAAAATGGGAGTTCCTTTAAAAGCAGAAGAGTATACCGAGGCTATGAAGTTTACTTCTAGAGAAGAGGGCGGTCAGTTTGACGACAGCTTTAACCAGTTGTTTGCATCTAAAGCTCACGAACTCAGAGTACAGCCTAGCCAAGCTAAGGAAATGTACGACTTCTTTAACGACCAAGCTAAGTCAACGGCTGAGAATTTCATGGAAACTACTCAGGCAGGACAGCAAGAAAAACTTAATGATCTTATGAACTCATACGGTGAAGACGCATATAACGCCAACCTTACCAAAGCAATGAAGTATGTAAACGAAGAACTAGGTGAAGAAACCTTAACTTATCTTAAGGAATCAGGCCTTGGTAAAGATGCAAAGATTGTAGATATGCTTATGAAAACAGCCAGTAAATTCTACAAGGAAGGCGATATACCTGCCGGAGAATCACCTACATCATTATCAAAAGATCAAGCACAGAAAGAAATAAATGACGCTATGGCAAATCCTGCCGATCCATACCTTAACTCTAGTCATCCAGACCACAGCAGAAGAGTGAAAGAGATTCAAAAATATTTTGCTATTTTAGACAAATAATTCATTTGGGGGTTGACAACAGCCCCCTTTCTCTACAAAAATAACAGTATGACATATCGAGACAATCTACTATCTGTAGACCTCACCACAATTTATGTCTAGCACGACCCCTTGTGGATAATCTAGCGTTAATAATTTAACTTTTACTAAACACTTAAATAGGAGAAAGACTATGTCTTATCAAATTCCTTCGAGTTTTGTTAAACAATTTAGCTCGAACATTTACCACTTATCACAACAAAAAGAATCTAGGTTAATGCCTGTTATTCAAAGAAAAGAATCAATCCAAGGTGAAGAGAAATACTTCGATAGAATTGGAACTGTAGAAGTAATGGAGAAAGTCGGAAGACATTCAAACACTACGTTTGCTGATACTCCATATTCAAGAAGACGTATCTCAATGAGAGACTACTTCTGGGCTGACCTTGTTGATAAGGAAGATAAATTAAGAATCATTCACAATCCTGAGTCTGAGTATTCTAAAGCTGCACAAGCTTCTATGGGTAGAAAGATGGATGACATTATGATTGCTGCAATTTTAGGAACTGTTTATACAGGGAAGAACGGAGCTACTCCAATCTCTTTACCAGACAGCCAAAAATATGGATCAATCAATGGATCAGGTTTTTCTGAATTAAACGTAGAAACTTTAAGACAATTAAAGTTCAAGTTTGATAGCGAAGAAGTTGATGAAATGAACAGAATCATTGTATGTGGAGCTTCTGAAATCAGAGCGATGCTAAGAGAAACTGAGATCACAAGTGCTGACTATAATACTGTTAAATCTTTAGTATCTGGTGAAGTAGATTCTTTCATGGGATTTAAGTTTATCAGAATCGAAAGACTTCCATACACTACTGCAGCTATCACTTTTGACGCGGCAACTGGTGAAGTTGGAACTGGTTCAGACAGTATTCCTGTAGGATCTAAAAGATGTTTCGCTTTTGCAGGTGACGCATTGATCGCAGGTATTGGAGCTAACCCAAGTGCTAGAGTTTCTGAGAGACCTGACAAGCATTATGCTAATCAGATCTACTACTCTATGTCTTTAGGTGGTATGAGAATGGAAGAAGTTAAGGTAATTGAGTTCTTCACTAAACAATAATAGGAGTAAATAATGGCTAATAACTACGGTTTAAATTACAACAAAGAGTGGCAACTTGATCCTGCTGAGCAAGCGGACAAGGGTACTCGTAATGTTTGCCCTAAGATCAACCTTGAGGAGTTCTCAGGAGTTGTAGCGGCAGACGTACTATACATCTGTAAAATTCAACACATCGTTAGATTTGTAAAAATCGAAGCTTTAGTTGGTGTACTTGGAGCAGGTGCTCTTGAGTTAATTGACAAAGACGGTAACGTATCTGCTGTAGCAGCAGGTGACTTAATCGACGGTGCTATTGAAGGTGGGTACGATTTAGTACTTACTGCAGATGGAACAACATCAGCGGCACTTAAAGTACTAGTTACATTTTTAATGGACTAAGCTATTTGTTCCTCGGCTTATGTCTGCTATAATTGGGGTAGGGTTTCCTACCCCTTTTACTATGAGGAGTTTGAATGATTACATCTAATGTCGTGGTTAATATTTGCAACTCAGCTTTAATCAAGCTTGGCGCAGAACCTATTAACTCTTTAAGCGACGATACAAAAGAAGCCAGACTATGCAGCCTACAGTACGAAAGAGTACGTGACGTTGTTCTAAGATCGGCACCTTGGTCATTTGCTATGAAGCGAGTGATTCTAAATCCTACCTCAGAAACATTATTGTTTGGTGATGGTAACGTGTTTGCGCTACCTGATGACTGTGTAAAATTTGTACGTATGTACGAAGATTGCGGAAGTTACACTATCGAGGGAGATACATTAATAACAAGCAATGAAACTGTACAGGGTTGGTATGTAACCAATGATATATCTCCCGACAAGTTCGATCCTAGTTTTGCAGAAGCCTTGGCGTATGCTCTGGCCGCAGATATTTGTTACACTCTTACTCAGTCCGATACAATGAGACAGGGTCTATTAGCAGGTATGCAAGTATTTACACAAGAAGCTAGATCATACAACTCTCAAGAGAAAACTCCTGAGGATTTCAAATTTGATATTTACGATAACGTAAGGAGAGGCGGACGTGCGATTTACGACGAGCCAGACTTCATTTAAGTCTGGTAGACTTTCACCGAAGTTATTCAATAGAGTTGACACTAAGCAATACAAAGATGGTATGTCTGAGTGCCAAGGCTTTCGTGTACTGCCGGAAGGTGGAGCAGAGAAGATCAAAGGAAATCGTTGGTTAAACAGCGCTCTCTTCAATACGAGTATTGCATTTGACACATCGAACTCAATAGCGTTTCAAGTTAATGGTAAACAGAAAATATTGAGTATAACTATAAATAGTTTTAATGAAGTACGAGGGTATCTGTATAGTTACCCATACGTGTACGGCACAGAAGAAGAGATTGCTATAATTGCAGCAGGGCCTGAGTACATAGATCCTACACAGTTTAGCTACTCTATCGATGACAACAGATTAACACTGTGCCACTTCTCGGGAATCATACCACCACAATTTTTATTTTTTAATGAGGACGGAACATTTAGAGCAAGGTTCTCTTTCTCAGTTGATGCAGTGACAAATCCTTTTCAATTGCCTCAAGAAGAATTTAGAGAAGAGACAATTTCAATAGGTAATCAGCAAATAGGAGCAGGTACAGTTGAGATCACTGCTACCAATCTAGAGGCAATAGCAGCCCTACAGAACGCAAAAATTATATATGCAGAAGGGCTAGGCTCAGCATCTAATGCAGGGCAAGACTACCAATTTATAGCTACAAATTATTACTTAGTACAGTCCATTATTCCAAGTGGAGTACTGGTAAAGTATTACTACAAATATGGTTCATCCGATCCACTTATAATAGGCGGAGTTACTTCTGTAAATTCTTGGTCAGTAAATAGTTGGGGAGAAAGTGACTACCCTAAGAATGTAATCTCTCACGAAGGAAGATTAGTATACGCAGGTACTAGAACTAGACCACTTACATTATTTGGTTCTAAGGTAGGGGATAAGAATTTCCTAAACCAAAGAAGACTAGCGGATTCTGCAAGTAATGTTTGGACAAATAAAAATGCTTATTCAGGATCGATACTGGCTACAGATCCATACGTGTTTACTGTAGCGGCAGGTGATGATTCTGAAATAACAAATCTTAGAACAACTACTGATCTATACATAGGTACAGATAGAAAAGAGTATATAGCGTCTGGTGGAGATAGTTTGCTATCAGCATTAAGTGTGCAGATTAAAGCCTACACTACCCAAGGTTCTTATCCAGTTCGTACTGCGGTAATGAACGATTCGGTAATCTATACCGACAATACAAGAAAAAAAGTATTTGCCTTTAAATACAATGAAGGTAACGGATCATACATATCTCAAGAACTCAGCTTACTTTTTAATGATCTTATGGAAGATGATTTTGTTAAGCAATTAGCTTGGATACCACATATAAAAGCGTTATACATACTTACCGACAAAGGTAATCTATACGCAATTACTAGTGATCCTCAAAGTGAAACAATGGCTTTCTATGATACGCTAGAGCGAGACGTAAACTCACTTGTGTACGTTGCGGCTAGAGAAGATGTGGCTACGGCTTCAAGTATTCATAGAGGCGATCATGTATTCCTTTATAAAAATTCTGGTGTATATATCTTCGAGCAGGTATTCTTTGAAAGAGGAGTAGCCGACAGTTATGTTAAAATCGATATGGCCAAAGAAAACGAGTATCTCTACTTGGAAAATGTATTCGACATTGTCAGGGCAGGAGCTTCTCAGTATTCAATTAATGGACAGGATTTTATTACAGGCTCTGATTTATTTCCAATCCCTACAACTTCCCCTATCTTCGGCGGAGAGTTTAGAGCATTTAATATTGATACAGGCGAGGCAGTCACAATCAGTGGTCTTACACCGGACGGGGTCAATCCTTGGTTCCTTATCGACGACGAATCGATCAATGGGGCATCGAGAATTATCGTGGGCCGTATCTCGGACATACCCAAGGTTTTAGCTACTATGCCGATTGAGGCAGGTCAGCAATGGGGATCAGCTCAAATGGGAATCAAGAACATAGATGAACTTGGCATTAGACATTATAAGTCTTATAGTTATGATATAAGTAGTGACGGTGAAACATGGCAAGAAGTCAGAGTAGCCGACAAGTTGGGGAACTGCACTATCGGTAGAGAGAACACTAAATTCTCATCGAACCACAAGTATGACCAGATCATATTTGTACGATCTACTAAACCAGAACCCCTAACAATTACAGGTATTAATATGAGAGGAGTAACTAACGATGGCTAGTTCTTTAGCAATGATGGGCATGATGCGTGGAGTACAAGGCGGCATGGCTATTGGCGATGCTTATAAAGCCAAAGTTAATGCTCAGATGCAATCGTCAGCAATTGAAATGCAGATGCAGGAAATTGACGCTCGATCAAATATAGCAGTAAGTGAAATAAATAAACAAGGTGAAAAGGTAAAAGCTTCTCAGGAAGCCGCATATATAAAAGCAGGTGTAAAGATGGAAGGGTCTGCTATGGAAGTAGTATCCGACACTTTAGCTGATGCAGCGGAAGCGGCAATGATCTCTAAGAGACAAGCTGACTACGATATGATTGGTTTAGCTATGCAACAAGCGGCTGCAGATTCTCAAGCCTCAGACATTAACTTTTTACTAAACTCTGCCGCAGGTGCAGGGTCAGCGTATGCTGCATACCAAGGCGATGTGTACAGTTCCAATAGAGGTAGTACACGAAACAACAGTAGAGGGATTGAATAATGCCAAGGATACCACAGTCAGAATTTAACAGTACTCCAAGTACTAGGGTAGGTAGAGTAAACGCTCCTGCTATAGGAACAACTGGTGTTGATAGAGCAATGAAAGCAGGTACTCAGGTAGTACAGGCAATGGCTCAGCTTAAAGACCAACAAGAAAGAACAGACGCTTTTCTAACTGCATCAGACGCTACGGAAAACTATCAACAAAAGAAAGCTACCTTTGATGTTGCTTTAGGTGCAGCAGATGCAAAAGGTAACTATACTTACCCTGATCCAAACGACAATAAGAAAGAAGTTTCTGGAAATATTCACGAGGATTACAAGGGACTTCAATCTACGTACAACGAAGGACTAGAATCTACTAAGGGATTAACTAGATCAGATATTGCAGGCGATATGGTAAACAAAAGTATTGGGGGAGATCTTCTTAATACTCGTATACACATGGGCAAACAGATGGTTAGAAAGCAGCAGAGTGCTGTACTTCACACACAAATGAAGAACGTAGAAAAAGCATTTAGCGATATATTAAATATGGATACTACTTCGTCTAACTCAGGTGCAAAAGCAGACCTTGTTCTTAACGATCTAACTGGTCAGGTTGCTCAGACATCTCCGATAATGGGGGCAGCAAACACTGACAAGATGGGTACACTTATGGATAACAAGCTGAACGCTACGGCAACAGCGGTTTTAAATAAAGGTGTGTCTAATGGATCAGTTGCCATGGCAGAGAAGCTTATCTCTAAGATAGCTAATCCAATGTCAAGAGGTCTTGCAGAAGCTAGGTTAGAGGGAAGAAAGAAGCACGCTACTGACGTACAAAATCTACAGACTATGAGAAAGGTAGATACAATATCTTCGACTATACAGAAGAATGGTTGGGCAGAAGACCAAGATTTAATGGCCATGGGTAATGCTATGACCAAACTGAAAAATGCCTATATAGATCCTAATGATCCTGACTCAGTACTAACTGTAGAACGACGTGATGAAATGTTAGCTCAGTACGGTTCTGTTGTATCAGCTCAAAAAGTATTTCAAGAAAATCTAGATGTAATGCTAGATGGAAGTATGGAAGAAGGCGGAGAAAGATTTCTTGCCTCAGTTGAAGCAGAAGTAGATAAGCAGATTACGGCAGGGGGATTGGCTGATTTAATAACTAACTCTCCTGAGTACAAGCAGTCTATGATTAACCAAACAGCAGGTCGTCTTAAAAGCCTATATAGCAACCTTAGTAATACAGGGGTTGGATTGTTACGTAAAAAGTATCCGGACGCATCTAAGGAAGAACTGTGGACTAGAGCAGATAAGATGGGCAAGGATATGAAGCTAGGATATATGGATCTAGCTGAAGATAAAGACGGAACAGTTTTCCGTGGAGAACTTAAAGAATCTATGGCAGTAGGTAAGGCTGAGGCTTTCAATACTGTGACTAGTGCAATAGGTAACGCAGGGGATAAATCTCGTAGGGTCGCTATGGCACTAGTAGGTAAAGATAAAGGATTGTCATTCATAGCTGTTGCAGGTGATATGCAAGGCTCGGGTGATATGGAAGGCGCAAATCAAATTATTGCAGATGCTACGTTTGCTAAGAATATTTCTCTTAATGAGATTCCTGTAAGTGACGGATCATTAAGTATTGGTAAATTACATAAAGCTTTCTCTGCTATCGAGGAGAAGAACTTTATAGGCAAGACCGATAATATGTTTGACGAAGGAATGAAGCAGGCGATCTATAACAGAGCAACAAATATACTTGCTGACGGAGAAGAGACAAAGGTAGGATCAGCTATGGCAAAAGCTACTGAATGGTTCGAGAGTAAATACTCTGCTGTCGCTTCGGAAGAAGGAAGATGGAGGTTTAGATCAACAGGATTTAAGTCTAGTGCTGAAAAGGCTTCTGTAGCAAGAGGGATGGAAAGAGCGGCATCGTTGCCTAGCCTTTCTGTATCTAAGAAAAGATCGTTAGTATCAAACCTAAATCTTGGGGGAGTATCACCAGATATGGTAAAGAAACTTTCGTCAGAAGATTTGGGGCATATTTTAAAAAGAGCAATAACAATATCACCATCTACACATGAGCCAAACAAAATGGATATTATGGTAGGTGGTCAGCCTGTTATTCTTGATAGTACGACAGGTGAGGCATTACAATATACTGACCAACAACTACACGATTTTGGACTTGAGGCTAAAGCTAAGAGCGAAACCGAAGTATGGGAGCGTAGATAATGCCTTTCTATAGCAAAGAGAAGCAAGCTCTTATGGATAACGCTAGGCAGGAAACTGATCTAGGGTATGGGATAATTGACGGTATGGGATCGGCTGCGGCTGAAACTGTACGTTCACTTCCAATGTCCGCAGTGGCAAGAGGACTTAACCAATGGGCAGATAGCTCGGAAAAAATAGATTCGTTCTCAGCCAATGAAGAGTTTGGGTTAGAGGGCGAGGCTGCTTTCCAAGAGGGTGAAGAAGTTACCAAGGAAATGGCGGCTGCTAGAGCACAGGATCAATCCTTCTTAGCAATGAACGAACTAATAACATCAGAAGTAAATCAAGACTCTCCTATCATGGGTAGGGTAACTCAATTTACAGCTAGCATGGCGGCAGGATTTACCGATCCTCTTATATTGGGTATGGGTGCAATGGGTCATGTAGCGGCTACAACCGGATTAGCAAGAGTAATGTCTACTGCCACAGGTAGAGTTGTTCAGAATAAATTACTTCAAGCTACACCAAGGCTAGGAAATCTATTGCATAGATCTTATGCAGAGGCAGGAAGTAAAAAGATGGTGGACTACCTTGTTCGAGAAACAGGAGAAAACTTCATAGCTTCGTTAGCGGAAGAGAGTATAAATTTTGTAGGGGTTGGTGAAGATCGACTAGCTAGAAAAGTTACTGCTCAAGAATCATTATTTAATATTGTGGTTGGTACTGCTATGGGTACAGCATTTGGTATGGCCTTAGATAGCGGTGCTAGAAAAGCAACGATGAATAGCTTCAATAGAAAGTACGGTGACGATGCAGCGACAATTATAAAAACAGATGCAGAAGTAAAAGATATGGAAATAAAAATGGGGGTTGGTCAAGACAATCTCCATAATAAAATAATGGACGAGGAATCATTTGATCCCAAACCTTACTATACTGAGGCTAGTCTTCCTAATAACGATGTCATGTACATCTCTATCGACGAAGAGGGAAGCCATCACAGTTACTCTAATCGTGGAAAGGGATTGGTAGGAACAGACAATATAAACCATGCTCAAAATAAGGGAGCTAAGGTTCGTGAGATTAAGATAGCGGATATGAATGTATTGGACGAAGCTACATTTGCAAATAGCAAAAGAGTACAGTCTAAATCAGTAAACACATTGGCAGATGCTCTTGTAGATAATGCTGACGATGTACAACTAACAATGATTAAGTCTCACTTAGAAGATCCTACGGCTGATCCGTCAATGGTTTCTACTAAGCGCGTTAGAACACAGATTAAAAAAGATATAAAGAAATTATTGTCTGAGACAGATAGCTTGGATGAAATGCTTGACACTTTAGATTACTTAAACGTAACAGGAAAGGTTGGTATTGAGCCACATGATTTTTTAGACGATATGCTTAGGGATATGGGCTACGATGGATACTCATATACAGCAAGCAGAAACGTTGGTGGTAAGGCTTATAAGGGCACGTACATTAAAAACGATAGTCAGGGTAAAATAATTACCAATCGTGAATTTGATACGCCAAAGCCTGATGAAGTTCACATGGCTGATAAAAGATTGCAGGATCAGCAAAGACTTCAAACATACGCTGCCTCACTAAAAGATAGAGTAACTAAGGTTGCCAAAGCTGAGCAGGAGATTGCCAGTACAAATAAAATAGAGGGCAGTGAAGATACTAGTACTCCTTTAGATTTACCTGATGGTGAGCCTATAACAGTTGATAGTGGTACAGTCAATTCTACAGCATCAAATATGTACGGAACAAACGCCAAGCAAAAGGCGGCGGTTGACGAGATGGTATTAGAGTTGCAGAATAGAAGAAAAGAAGGGGAACAGCTAGATCCCGAAGAACTAGCGGATCTAGAATTATTAGAGCGTGTACAGAAAAAAGAAGATCTTAACTCTGTAGCTGATGAGCATATGCAAAAGTTACAAGATTATGTAAATTGTACTCTAGGCATCCCTAAGGAAAAACCTAACTACGCAGGAGATGACATTGGCTTCTAAGAAGAGTAATCAGGATTGTGCATTAGAACTTAAGGGAACAGGTATAGATCGAGCTACAGCGGACAGCATAGCTAAAATTAATGGTCTTTTATCTCCTGAGGAAGAAACAAATATGTTTCTGCGTAACGATGTTATAGCAGCACTAGACAATAAAATGGAACTAGTTCGTAGAAAAGCATACGACAAATTTATATCCGATACACTAATTACTAAGTACATGGAAAACGGAGACAGTTATGCAGACGCGCTTACTAGATTTTCTAAAGACGTATATGGCCGTAACTCTATGGACACTGAAAGAAGATACCAAAGAGCCACACTGCTTAACTCATTAGACAGGTTCACAAGAATGTTTGGTGTTCCAGAAGAAGCAAACATCAGAAAGATCGAAGCCTCAAGTGAGCAAGAAAGAAAACTTCATAATTATATAATGGATATCGCTGACGATATAGACACAGACACTTTGACTCCTGCTAAAGCGGCAGAGCTAGTTAAAGATGTGACCGACCCACTAGAAAGAATGGCGTACTCGATCCATGCGTACAACTCGTACACTAGAAAGTTCATGCACAACAGTGGTGTACCTGTAGAAAGAACCAAAGGGTTTGTAATTACCAGACGCTATGATTCTGCTACGTTAGCTAAGCACGGAAAAGATAAATATGTATCTGACTTTAAAGAAAGATTAGATTGGGACAAAACGCTTGGTAAAAAAGCTACCGAACCAGAAATAGAAAAGTATCTAACAAATACATTTAATAAAATGAAAGAGAATAACCTATACCGTGAATACGGACAAGGTACTATCAATGCTGAGATACAAGAAGGTAAGTGGAAATCCA
>Ga0208134_1000731_pt1 | contig 21151 bp, 18 predicted proteins | sample VirMetDEL_Mar_31_FD_184515 | JGI IMG/M metagenome (GOLD analysis project Ga0208134, IMG submission 184515) | Aqueous microbial communities from the Delaware River and Bay under freshwater to marine salinity gradient to study organic matter... | ecosystem: Environmental > Aquatic > Marine >... | reverse complement strand
AGTTCTGGTCATTAGACAAGGATGCTCGGACTGTATCCGAGTATACGATTGGCGCTTTTTCTTACCCCACAGCGTCCCCCGTCACAATCACGGGCCTCACCAACGGCACAAGCTACACGTTCAACGTATGGGCGATCAATCCGTTTGGGTGGTCTAGCCCTAGTGATGCGAGTGGGAGCGTTAGTCCTATTGCAACTCTAGCAGTCTTTATTGCATCCGATACTTCTAATGTTATGGATTACGTTACAATTGCTACAACAGGTAATGCTCAAGATTGGGGTGATTGGGGGAGTTCAGTTTCGGGCTTAGGTGGTGGAGGAAATAGTTTAAGAGGACTTGGCGCGGAATCAACTGCTGAGATAGAATATATAACGTATGCCTCGCAAGGTAATGCTGTTGGTTTTGGCAACCTTACCGTATCACGCCGTTTTTTGGGTTGTGCCTCTAATAATACACGCTGTGTTTGGGCTGGCGGCAATCAAAGTGGAAGCCCTACTTTTCCTGATACAATAGATTATGTAACCATTGCTACTACGGCTAATGCTGTTGATTTTGGGGATTTAACAAACAGCGAAAGAAATCTACTTGTAGGCACATCAAACAGTACCACAGGTTTGTTTATGACGGGTGTTTATTTTGGAACAAAAACAAATGTCGTAGACAGTATCACTATAGCAAGCACTGGTAACTCTATAAACTTTGGAAGTTTAGGAGGTACTGCCAGAGCAGCTGGGGCAGGAGCGTCTAGTCCTACAAGAGCTTTATATGCTGGTGGAGAAACCAGCACATTTTTATCTGAAATCAAATATACCACAATAGCATCAACTGGGTCTTTTACTAATTTCGGATCTCTTACACAGTCCAGAAGCAATTTTGCAGGAACGAGCAGTCATCTTCGTGGTGTATTTGGTGGCGGCGAAAGATCAGGCTCAACGCGAGTAAACACTATAGATTACGTTACTATTGCCACCACCGCCAACGCAACAGACTTTGGGGATTTGACAATAACAAAAAGGCGAGGTGGTGCTACTGGAAATGGTCATGGAGGGATTTCATAATGCCCAATTATCAAGGTGTATGGTCGCTCTCAACGCAGTATCAGAATGCTGGGGCTTGGCCTAGTCCTCCGTTAAATATAGGTTTGTTTGCTGGGGGCATAGCCGGTGCTTCCCGCACAAACGTTATAGATCAAATCACAATTATCACCACAGGTAACGCTGTTGATTTTGGAGACTTATTGGCAGGCAATAATTTACTTGCTGGTGTATCGTCTTCTACAAGAGCTGTTTTTGCGGGCGGCAGTCAAGGCTCTCCTAATGAAATTAATGTAATACAATATGTAGCATTAGCGGCTTCAGGAAACACTGTTGATTTTGGTGATTTGACTTTGGCTAGACGATCTTTAGGTGGAGCGTCTAATAATTTGCGGGGCATTTTTCTTGGTGGTTCTGCTCCTTCAGCAACAAATGTAATAGATTACATTACGATAGCCTCAACGGGAAATGCTTTAGATTTTGGTGACGCAATTACGCCAGTAGAAAACGGTATTGCAGGGGCGGCGTCAAGCACTAGGGCTTTGTTTGCGGGGGGTCAAATTTCTTCCGCGCCATACAATTCAAATGTTATTCAATATGTCACTATTGCTTCTACGGCTAATGCGATAGATTTTGGTGATTTAACATCTGCAAGAAAAGAAGGTGGGGGTGTTTCGTCTGGAACGAGAGCTTGTTTTGCGGGGGATGATGTGTCTCAATCGAATGTCATAGATTATGTGACTATTGCTTCCGCTGGTAACGCTGTTGATTTTGGTGATTTAACATCTGGAAGGTCTGGCCCAGCCGCAGTTTGCACAACACTGAGGGGTTGCTGGGGTGGGGGTACTATTGCTGGAACAGGCGCAGTAAATATAATTGACTACATCACGATAGCCTCAACAGGAAACGCTGTTGATTTTGGTGATTTAACGGAAGAACGGAATTCGTTGGCGGGCGCGTCTTCAAATCACGGAGGACTATCCTAATGTCTGATAAACGCTATCTAGGCAACATCATCACGCAGAACCCGACAGCGCCTGCTGGGCCATATGAAGACGGGGCAGCATCTGGCGTGTGGTCACTCGCGGAAGCCAATGCATACAGTGCGGCGGGGCTATGGCCTATCGCGGGGAAAAGCCAAAGGGGTGTTTTTGCTGGTGGATATACGGGATCAGCTTCAAATGTAATCCAGTATATATCTATCGCCTCAACTGGAAACGCAACTGATTTTGGTGATTTGAGTGCTGCTAAATCTCTTAATAGTACGATGGCATCGTCTACTAGGGGAGTTATAGGTTTAGATGGGACTAATACACTTGAATATATTACAATAGCAACCACGGGTAATACCACAGATTTCGGTGATAAGAGCGTTTCGTCTGGTGCTGCTTCTGGATTATCAAACGATACCAGAGGTTGCTATACATTAGGCTCTTATTCAACATACTCTACAATAGAATACATAACTATAGCATCTACAGGTAATGGTACAAATTTCGGTAATTTAAGTGTTGGCAGGTATTATACAGGAAGCACGGCTTCACCCACGAGAGGCATTTTTGCTGGTGGAGAAAGCAGCGGTGGAAAGACAAACGTATTAGATTACATCACAATATCAACAACTGGAAACGCAACTGATTTTGGTGATTTAACAACTGGAACAGGAAATTATTATGCGGGTTGTGCATCTTCTACAAGAGGACTTTTCGCTGGTAGTGACAAATCAACAAGAAATAATAATATTGATTATATAACCATAGCATCCCTTGGAAATTCCACAGATTTTGGAGATACAACGCTTGCCCGACTTGGCGTTGGCGCATTAAGTGGTTCCAGTAGAGGCGTTTTTGGTGGTGGTAACAGTGACGTTGGCGTTTATGACAACATTATAGATTATGTCACTATAGCAACTACTGGTAATGCCGTAGACTTTGGTGATCTTATAGCGGGGGCTTATTTCGCATCTGGGCTATCTAACGCACACGGCGGCTTAGCAGCATGATAACGGGAGAAAACATGCCTAAAGATACAGTAAAAGAAACGGCACTCGCCACGGTAGACCTTAACATTCAGCTTCCAAGCGCGAAGCCTGAGTATAAGTCTATGCTGGCTAATATTGCCGACAAGGCTCCTGCAATCGCGCAGGCGTCTAGTAACTTCTACAAGTCGCACTCTCAAATGATGAGCGTAACGCTAGATGTTACTGCAATCACGCCTATTCGTTCTGTGAAGCATACGCTTGCTGAGATCGAGAAAACCAAGTCAGCTTTGCAGGAAGGCTACTTCCGTATGAAGAAGGAAGAAGTCAAGCTCAAAAAGCTGGAGCGCAAGCTAGAGAATGAGGCTGACGATCTTGAGCGCGAAATGCTTGAGATAAAGATTAACGAGAAAGAGGCTAACGCTGCAAGCTCACGCGGCTACGTTGAGGCGGCTGTTCGCAAGCTAAACTTCTTTACCAATCAGTATGACAACCTGATGAAGAAGATCGGCAAGGATGAGCTTACTGAGGCTGACTACGAGCTTGAGGAAGTCAAGTATCACATTATGACTTGCATGAAGCAGGCTCTAAACTCTGCCCGTCCACGCAACGGCGTGATTGACGAAGGCAATATGATCTACCTGTTTGATCTTGGCATTAACGCAGCGCAAGCACAGCTTGAAGTTATGTCATATCTCAATTGGGAGAACGAACTTATCAAGGAAGGCAAAGCGCCAGAGCATCACCACACGGTGCAGTGGTTAGAGGCTTGCGCTGACAAATGGGCGCATTGTCCAAGCGCCTTTGCAGAGAGCCGTGGTTTTGCTATATTGGACGAAACTTCTTTGACTAACACCCCACAGCTAGAGGACAATTCAGATGGCTCATAAAGTAGTAAAATATAGACTTGACGCTGATGGAACGATCCCAGCTTGGCTAAAGTTTGGCGTTCCGCAATCAACGGGCGGCATGTATGCGGTTGCAGATAGTGGCACTGCTTCACCGCAAGATTGGATTATGATTGGCATTTCAGCGGATGGCGCAGATACTTCTGACGCTATTGAGGAAGTAACGTCAAAAGCCAACTTGCAAACGTATCTGGCAGCGCAAGCATCAGCAAATAGCTGGACAGATCCAGACCCCGATGATCCTGATGCAACTGTTGCCTTTGACGCGGCTGCACATGCTCAACGTGTTTGGGATGACCTTGACGCTTTAAACGCATAGGATATGCCACATGCCGCTTACCAAACTACAGTTCAAGCCTGGTGTTAATAGAGAAACAACGTCCTACACGAACGAGGGCGGTTGGTTTGATGTGGACAAGGTACGGTTTCGTTTCGGTATGCCTGAGAAGATTGGCGGCTGGGAAAAGTTTTCGGGGTTCTCGTACCTTGGAACTGCCAGGGCGATGCACCCTTGGGTGGCTTTAGATAACAGTCGGTACATCGGCATCGGCACAAGTTTAAAGTATTACCTAAACCAAGACGGTGGTTCTTTTGCCGACATAACTCCCATTCGCGCTACGACCGCTGCGGGGGATGTAACCTTTGCCGCCACCAACGGATCATCAACGATTACCGTAACAGATGCAAACCACGGAGCGGTGTCCGGAGACTTTGTGACCTTCAGCGGCGCGGCTAGTCTTGGTGGGACGATCACCGCAGGGGTATTGAACCAAGAGTATAATATCACTGGCATACTGACCGCTAACACATACACTATTTCTGCTCGAACCGCGGGCACTACCATTGCAGACATTACTGTAGATGGGCAACTTGCACCGACGCTTGTTGCCGCTAATGGCTCTGACACAGGTAACGGTGGCGCGGCGGTTGTCGGCGCATATCAGATCAACATAGGTTTAGATACATCCACGTTTGGTGCAGGTTGGGGTGTAGGTTTCTGGGGCCGAGGAGCGTGGGGCTCTGCCGCTTCCACGCCTATTATTACCTCTACGCTTCGCATTTGGACACATGATAATTTTGGCGAAGACTTGCTCGTAAATGTACGCAACGGCGGGATCTACTACTGGGATAAAACCTTGGGCCCAAGTTCTCGGGCCGTGAGCCTTGATTCTTTGTCGGGAGCTAATTCGACGCCAACCATTGCCAAGCAGGTTTTGGTTTCTGACCGTGATCGACATATTATTGCTTTTGGTTGTGATACGGAAAGCGAGCCTGGTGTACAGGATCCGTTGGCTATTCGGTTCTCGTCCCAAGAATCTCTGACGGATTGGGCGGCGACAGCGACCAATACTGCGGGTGAGTTGCGCCTCGGTTCTGGGTCCGAGATTGTCATGGCGATTGAAACGCGTCAGCAAGTCTTGGTGTTTACGGACGAGTCCTTGTACGCGATGCAATACTTAGGACCACCGTTTACCTTTGGTGTGAACTTGGTATCAGAGAACATCACGACTATGGGCCCTCTTGCTGCGATTCCTGTTGAGGACAATGTGTACTGGATGGGTTTGAAAGAGTTCTATGCGTATGGCGGTACAGTACAACGGCTACCTTGTACGGTTCGAGACTATGTGTTCGACGATATTAACCTTGACCAGCGTGAGAAGATTGTAGCTTCAAGCAACACGTCGTTTTCTGAGGTCTGGTGGTTTTACCCTTCTGCAAGCAGTTCGGTAAATGATCGTTACGTTGTTTACAACTACCAGCAGCAGATTTGGTACTATGGTACATTGTCCCGCAGCTTCTGGATGGATCGTGGTATTTTCGACCAGCCTATTGCGGCAGGTCCTAACAATTATTTGTACTCTCAGGAAACGGGCTTCGACGACGATGGATCGGCATTTACGGCATACATCGAGTCCAGTCAGATCGACATTGGGGACGGTGACAAGTTTGCCTTCATCAAGCGGATGATTCCTGACGTTACGTTCCGCGGATCTACTGCGGCCAGCCCGAGTGCAAACTTTACAATAAAAACTCGCAACTTCCCTGGTGGAAACTATCTGCAATCTACGGAGAAGCAGATTACCAAGACGGCGTCTGTTCCTGTGGAGCAGTTTACAGAGCAGGTGCATCTAAGGTTGCGAGGGCGCAGCTTTGCGATGCGCGTAGAGTCCGACGATTCAGGTGTGGGTTGGAGGCTGGGGTCGCCAAGGCTGGATATTCGGACTGACGGGAGGAGATAGTGTCTCGAAACCTAATCCTTCCGTTCTTCGCGGTTCCACCCGCACAGTATGACCAGCAGTACTTCGCAAACCTAACGCGAAGTTTTGCTGTTTATATGGAGCAGCAGCAAAACCCTGGGGAAGAACGAGCCACCAGGTTAACTTTGACTGACTTGCAGACAGATGATTCCGGTCTTGAAACAGGGGCATTGTTTCAGCAGGACGGTTTTGTTAAGATAACTCTAGGCAACAGTCCCCATGTGCGCGGATCCACTGGCACGGGCGGGGTTGGAACAGTTACGGTGACAACATCATGAGCGATACTATTTTAACAATGGCAAACGGTTCGAAGTGGAAACCTTCGACGAGTTCTGATACAGTGCATTGTGTAAGCTGCGACAACGCAGTTGATACGCCCGCAGAGATCGCAAGTTACCCTGACGGTAATTGTCCTCAATGTTCACAACCTTGGACAGGATCTGAAAAACGTAGTACAAGCATAACAGTGACTGCGCCTCAAGCTATTTCAGGAGAAACGTAATGAGCCTTTTATCTGCAATCGGGGGTTTGGTTGGTCTAGCGTTCGGTGGCCCGATGGGCGCGGCTCTTGGTTCTGGGATCGGGACTCTTGCTTCTGGCGGTGATATTGGAGACGCTTTAAAGTCGGGTGTAATGGGGTATGGGATTGGCTCGCTTCCTGGTGTGTCTGGTTTGGCGGCGAAAGGTGCTGGCATGATGGGTATGCAAGGCATGGCTGGTCAGTTCGCAGCGCAGCAAGCGGCACAACAAGCTGCTCTTGGAAAGATTGCTCCTGGTGTGATGAAGGCAACGGCTCCTATTGGGGACGCTATTTCTAAAATCGGAACTGGGGTAAAAGCAGGATCAGGGATTGCTCCGGCAGCGCAAGCTGGTCAAGGTCTGTTCGGGGGAATAAGTGACAACTTACTTCTTGCAGGATTACTTCAAGCGGGAGAGCCCAAAGCGACGCCTCTTACGCCTTTGCAAAAACGACAGGTAGCAACGGGTGAGCGATTGCCTGATTATCAAGGTACGCCTGCTCCGGACTATCGCCGTGGAATTGCCACGATGATGAATGGTGGTTACATTGAAGGACCGGGCACGGGTAAAAGTGATAGTATACCCGCTGCAATTTACCAAGATGGAGGACGGGTGCAAGAAGCTAGGCTTTCGGACGGAGAGTTTGTCATGACTGCGGATGCGGTCAGAGGTGCAGGAGGCGGCAACCGAAATGCGGGGGCTGCGAAAATGTATCAGATGATGAACCAGTTTGAGCGGAGAGCATAATGGCAGAGACAGTTGTTACCAATCAAAAGCTAGAGCTTTTACCGGAGTATCAAGAGCGGTTTATAAAGGACCTTTTGGCTAATCTGTACCGCACGGAAGAGCGTCAGGCGGTAGACTCGGAAGGTAATCTTCGGTTTGAAACGGATCCTGAAACGGGAGAACAGGTTCCTGTAATGGAGTCGTATGCCGCGGGTATAGGCTCGATGTCTGCGTTATATGGAACTCCACGGGTAGATGAGGAAGGCAATCCTCTTTACCGTCGGGACCCTGACGGTAATCTAATTCTTGATGCTCGTGGTCAGCCTATTCCAGACGTTGTTGGCGGTATTCCACGTCCTGATGTTATGCCTTTTACGGACACGCAACTGGCGGGGCTCAAATTAGGTATCGAAGGAATTGGTGCATATGCGCCAATGCTGGAAGAAAGTAAGCAGACATATGAATCAGGAATCTCGGCTCTTGGCACTGGTTTTGATCCTGTAACGGGGCAGTCGCTAACGTATGACCCTCGTGGTCAGCTTGTATATGATACGGTCACTGACCCTGTAACAGGCGCAACTAAACAAGTTGCGCGTACTGACCCTGTAACGGGAAAAGAAGTTCGCAGCGGGGGCGTATCAGACTTTTACGATCCGTATGTTGAAGATGTGATTGACGTAACGCAGGCGGAAATTCAACGTGCGGGGGACATCGACAAGATTGGTGAACGTGCTCGGGCGGTGGGTGCCGGAGCATTTGGTGGATCTCGTCAAGCTGTTGCAGAGTCGGAACTTCAACGTAACATCGAACAGCAAAAGGCTCGAACAGGGGCGCAGTTACGCTCCGCAGGATATATGGATGCTTTAAAAGGATCACAAACGGCCTTTGAAAATCAACTGTCCCGTGGGCAGTCTGGTGCTCAAGTCTTCCAAGGATTAGGTTCGGCACAGGCTGGATTGGGTCAGTTCACACAGCTTCTTGGAGGCCGAGACGTAAAGAGCTTGATGGACTTAGGTGGTGTAGAGCAAACACAGGGGCAGTCTGAGTATGATGTACAGCGTCAAGCTGGTATCGAAGAGATGTACGAGCCATTCACACGGTTTGAGTCTTTGGCAAACATATTTGCCACAGCAACTAGAGGTACTCCTTCTTCGTCATTAACCTTGGGTGTAGCGCCGGAACAGAACGTACTTGGTAACACAGTCGGAACTGCCATGGGTCTTGATTCATACCAGCAAATGTACGGCGGATCTTCTGGCCTTGGTGCCATAACAAATAGGTAGGTAAAGATGGACGGAGTTTATAACCGGAAGCTGTTTGCAAAGAAGTCTGACGAAGCAAGGAACAAGCTCCGTCAGATGGGTGGCGTACAGCCGATGGCCCCGCAGGGGGGTGGCATCCTAGCGTCTTCACCTGAACTAATGCAGGCGGTGGCGATGCGTCAGCCTGTTGTGCTGCCTAGATCCCAAGCTCCCGCTCCTATGGCCCAGCCTATGCCTGCTCCTATGACTCAGATGCTGCCACCTTCTCAGCCTATTCCTAATATCGCAGGGATACAGCAGGGCTCTGCTCCTATGGCTCCTGCTCCTCGTCCTGCTCCTCGGCCCATGGCCCCCGCTCCTCGGCCCATGGCTCAAAAGCCTGGGGTGGCAAAGTTTAACGAAGGCGGCTCTGCGCTTGCTAACCACTACATGACACCTAAATTACAGTCGCAGTTGAAAAAAAGCACAGGAATGTCATTCGACAAAGCGTTTGAGTTTGGTCAGACGGCGATTACGACTGAGGACCCCGCGAAACTTGGTCTGCCCAAAGGGGCGGATATGGCGGCTCCTGCGAAGATGTTAGAAAACCCTGAAGCGGCAGCGGCGGAAATTATTAAGGATGTAGTTCCTGAAGATCAGCAAACAGGGGACACAAAGAAAGATTTGGTTAAGGCCGCGGTATCCACGGGAATTGAATCCGTTCCAGCAGAAGCGGAAATTGATCAGTTAAACAGAGCGATCTTTGGTGCGAAACTTGCGGGTGCGATTTCAGGAAGCTACGTTAACCCTCAGACAGGGCAGGAAATACGACCCACACTAGGCGCTCGGATGTCTCAAGCTGCGGTAGAAGGCTTGGCCGTGGAACGTGAAACCGCACAGCGTCGTGCAGCACAGGAAGCTGCACTTGCGCAGGCTCGGGCGACGGCGGCAGGAAAAGATGCTTCGAAAGATGGTCAATGGCTTAGTACCGCGAACGGAAAAGCGTTTGTAACCTTATGGAAAGAATATAGCGGAGGCGGAACCAGAGGCATTGACGAAGTGTTGGTCGATTTAGAAGCTGCTGCTCCAGGGCTTGTACAGCAGGCTCGTGCCGCAGGGGTTATTGGTGGGGCTGAGACGCCTCGAGATGGGGGTGGCGGACAAACGCCTTCCGCGACAATACGAACAGAAGGCTCCAATGTTATCCAAGTAAATCCTGACGGGACTACAACTAAGGTCGGAACAATAGACAAGGAAGGCACAGTTCGAGATCTGTCCGGAAATGTTGTGAAGCAAGGATAGGAGAACACCATGGCTGGCTCTGATCCGCTTGAAGGTCTTACTCCGGAAATGTTCAATCAAACTCCGGTTGAGCCTTCGGCTAATCCGCTTGAAGGTCTTACTCCGGAAATGTTCAACGCGTCCAATAAAGAATCTCGTGTCTCACGAATAGCTGACAATGTCTTAACCGGGGTTGATAAAATAGCGGACGTTGGACGCGCTGCGGTATCTGTTCCTTGGAATATTGCCACTGGTATAACGGAACTAGGCGCGGGTGTTCTTGACACGATTTTTGATACAGACACATTAAACGATGTTTCAGCTTTTATGGAACGCGCTGGAAAACCCTATGAACCTAAGTACACTGTTGGTCAAGTTACGGAAGTTGGAGGAGAAATAGGTGCGGCGTTAATTCCTGCATTCTTTTTTTTACGAACCGCTAGTCAGGCTTCTCGATTGGCAAATGCAGGGAAAGCAGTTGAACCTGCTAAATCTTTGTTTGGTCGTGCCGCACAGTCGTATGGCAAATCAAAAACAGGAAGAGCCTTGACGGCAAACAATGCTTCTCGGTTCTCACAGCTTGCTGCCTCAAGTCTACCTGTTACCGCAGCCACAGGTGTTGGCACTTTCATGTTTAGTCCTGACGGTCGTCCTACACTTTCAACCACTATAGAAGAAATACCTCTACCTTTTACGGACGCGGCCATCCCTTTAGATTGGTTATATACGGAAGAGGACACTGGTCTGACGGGTAGAGACAACGCGGAACGGTTTTTTAAAAACCGATTAAAGAAAGCATCAGAACAAGCGCTTTTATCCGTTGGGGTAGACTTGGGATTATATGGTGCTGGTACTGTAGCACGAACGGCTCCCGTAAGAGGCGTAGTTCGTGGCGGGGTCACTACAGCTAAAAAAACAGCAGACTTTGTAAAAGACAGTGCCGAATACGCAGGAACTCAAGTCGCACAGAACGCGGTTGTTCAGGATCTAATGGGCTCTTCATTTGGAAAAGCTCTTAGTACCAAGGTAAAGCCTTTAGCTCCTGCTGCAAAAAAGAAACTTGTTACATGGTTTACTCCGGACGGAGGCGCAGATCCCTTTGTCTCACAAATGCTTAGAGACACTATTGATATGAAGGATTCTTTAGTTCGCCCTGGTATACAAGCAATGGACGAGTTTCATGAAGCCACAGGCAGTGTTTTAAAAGCTACTAGATTTTTAAAACGTAGCCGCCCTGGAGCGACTGCCTTACGAAATGATCTTGAAAAACGGTTACGGGGTTTTACTACTCCAGAAGAGTTTACTTCAGCATATGGTGCGAAAGCAGAAAAAGCTGCTCAAAAAATGGTGGACGCTAAACAGAATTTAATAGACAGGAACGTCGCGCAATTAGAGTTGGAAATAGAACGCGCTCCTGTGGGATCGGATAAAAGACGTAAGGCTGAAGAAGCCCTTGAAATTATACGTCAATCGGATGAGGCTGGGATAGGGTACTTACGTCGAGTTTTTGAAGCGAAAGAAAACCCTGTAGCCTTTTTAAACCGACTTGAGAAAGAAGGGTTTACATTAAATCATCCCCTTTACAATAAGGCGATTAAAGAAGTTTCAAACGTTCTTGGAACATTAGATGAAACTCGCGGGTTAGCTCCTGAAGTTATTCGCAAACAGGCACAAGAACTTGTAAACAACACCGCGGGACTAAGTGCTTTAAACAGTCCAGGGGTAGACGTAGGAAAAGTTCTTAAAGATGCCATAGAATCTATAAAAGAAGGCCGGACAAAAAGAGGTTTTCTTACAGCCGATACCCCCAAGCTGTCCATTAAAGAAGACTTCTTGATTTCAAGAAAACCTATACTGGAAGAAAGTGACTCTTTGCGCGAGTTCTTAGGAGAAATAACTGATCCAGAAGAAATGTATACTCGGACAATGAGTGATTTGTCTGAGTCGTGGGCGGCTAATGAGTTCTATGGGAAACTTGCTGTAGATCAAGGAGTTGCCCCTCGACTTACAAGAGCCCTCGAGTTAATCCAAAACGGAGGACGACCTCAAATTGTTATGATGCCCTCTCCGGAAGACATTAGTGCTCGTAATAAACTAATGGTAACACTCGGTAATGATACACGAACAGTTCAGGAGGCTCTTGATGCAAACGACCCAACACGGGCTGCTCTATTAGAGATTCGAGATCGCCTTGGGACGAACAATATTTCCGATGAATTGAAGTTTATGGAAGATGCTGTGACGGTTCTTGAGCAGCGCAACTATGTCCCTTTGGCTGGACTCGCCAAAGATGAGGCGGAAGGTTTTAGCACTATTTTTGGCGGACAGTTTGGTCGTCTTCAAAATGCGTATGTCACTCCTGAAATGTACAGAGCGATGAAACAGGCTCTGAATTTATCGCCTCTCAATGACGTGGCGGCGATAATGCAGCAAATCAGATCTTTTTCTCAACGTATGACTATCGTTCCAAGTTTACCTGGGCAGATCCGAAACTTACTAGGCAACATGTCAATGCTTGTTTCCAACGGAAACACGCATCGTGGAACGAATCTTATCGATAATTTTTATCTACTCACACAGTCGCTCGTTAATGTAGATGACGATGGTCTTCGTCGTTTAGCTAAAATAGCTAATCAATCCGGTTTAATGGACAGCAACGCTGTTTACAAAACTCTAAAAGAATACCAACAATTTGGTAGAGAGACTTCCAAAGGTCAAGCGGTTGGTAAAGCGTTGGATCGGGCTGAAGATTTCATTCCTTTTATGAAGACTTTCGACAAACTATACGGAGGGCAAGACGCGTTCTTTAAACTTCTTGCGTTTAATGGCGAGTACAACAAGTATTCTAAAGCCTTTGCCAAGTCCGGATTTAGAGAAGATAATCCACTTCTATTGGGATCTCTTCAGGACGCTGGTATCTTCGCTAGAAGCACACGAACCCTTGAGGATTTAAGCGTATTAGAAGAGGGCGCTGCGAACCTCGTAAAAAAAACAATGCCTATGTACAACATGATTCCACAAGCGTTGCGTTTTGTGGACCGTATTCCAGTTGTTGGCAACTTTACGTCGTTTGCTTCTGAAAACATTCGTAACATATTTAATATCGCAGACCTTGGTATGCGAGAGGTTTCTTTCAAGGTTCCTCTCGGGAAAGTCGATGCGCTTATCGCGCAAGAGGCAACAAAAGGCATTCCAAAAGACGAAGTTTTACGCGCAGTTTCAGAGTTCGAAAAGGCTGTTCAATCCAATGGATCTCAGCGTTTAGTGAACACGATGGTTGTTGTTAACACTGTTCCGCAGCAATTAACACGACTGTCTATGAAACTAACAGGCACAACTCAGGAAGAGTTAGACGCCTTAGAATCCTCTGTTCAACCTTACATGAAGGGCGGGGACCTTATGATTATAGATAATGATCATAAGGGGAACATTACTTTTGTGGACACAAGTTATCACAACCCATGGGGTTACATCCGCTCTGCTGTTCGAGCAGCATTGCAAAGTTATACTGAGCGTGGGGAACTTGACCAAGGTGAAGCTCAAAAACTACTAGAAGGGTCTTTAGCAACTTTTATTACTAAAATGGCAGAACCTTTCGCAAGTGAAACAATGATGACGGAACGGATCTTGGATGTCACGCTGCGGGAAGGAAGAACAAAAACAGGGTCGTATGTCTACGATAAGAATCGCACAGACGAAAAGTTACTTGGAGATCGTGGTTCCAAAATCTTCTTACACCTAGCGGAAGGTATGATCCCACGTTATTGGTTGGAGTTTTACGAAGAAAAAGGCGGAGAGTTAAAAAAAGGAAAAACGCTTAAAGCGTTAACTGGGGAGCCTAGTGCCAGCGGAAGGTTTAGCCTTCCTGAAGCAGAGTTTGCTCGTATGCTTACCGGACTTACACCTATGACTCACACCGCAACGGACGCAATTAAGTTCGATGCAATAAAATATGCTGACGGACGAAACGCTTCTCTTTCTGCGGTAAAGAGAATTGTAAGAGCCGGGGATACTACTCGCGAACAAAAGACTCAAGAGTTTGCTGATCTTATTGAAGCCTATCGAGCACAACAAAACGAGCTTTATGTTAACATTGAAAATGCTCGAATCCTTGGAGCATCTACACGAGATATTATTCGAGCGTTAGTGGAAGACGCTAACATGTCCTCTGCGGAGGCCAACCAAATAGCCCGTGGCCGTTTGTATGTTAAACCTCTATCGGAAGATTTAGTAAACTCTATTGAGCGACGCAAGAAAGAAAACGACTTTCAATCTATTTCGGATCTTCCGTATGATGAGATGTTCCGTATGGTCCGCGAAGCTATCGATTCTCCTTTGGCAACAATAAGCAAGCGCAAAGCAGAAGGTACGTTTGTGCCGTCTCGAATGCGAGACGCCTTAGTTGGAACAAACCCCCTCGAAGGGTTAACACCGGACATGTTCAACCAAGCTCCTAACCCTCTCGAAGGGTTAACACCGGACATGTTCAACCAAGCTCCTGTGACCCCTGCAGCCCCGCCCGTTTCGGCTCCGCAAGGTCGAGTGGATCCCGCAATCCTTGGCAATGATCCGGCAACCCAGGCGCTGGCTAAGTCTCTAGGTAGATCTCAGTAACAAGCGGCGGCTAATGCATAGATTGCGAGCCGCCGTGAGTAGGGCCTGGGTCAATCTCGATGGACATCGAAACACCCACCCCGCCAAACAGCTTAATCAACTCGTCGCAACACGCTTCTGTTTCCTCAAGTATGTCCGCGTCTCTGGTCATAGCAGCAAGGTTCAAGGTCATACCCACCATTTCCATTAGAAGACGGACCTGCATGGGATGCATGTCTTTCAGACCAACCGTTTTAATGTCCTCAAGTTTCATTCGATCTCTCCCCAATCATCCTTTATGTCTACGTCAATCTTCGAAGGAACTTTGAGCGGAACGCCTGTCTCCATGATCTCCTTAATCCTAGCCGTTTGCTCTTGGCTCTCTATGTTAAAGCATAGCTCATCATGAACCGTGAGCATAGGAGTAAGTCCCTCGTTGTAACAATCAAGCATCGCTTTCTTGGTTTGGTCCGCCGCTGATCCTTGGATCAGGCGGTTCAGCGCCTTGTATGTGAAGGCCCTCTTGATGTTTTTACCGTACTCCTTCAGAGCTTCCTCGTAAGGCAGGGGTTTGCCTGTTCCGAAGGTGACGGGCTCCCACAGGTGAAACCTGCACTTACGGCCCAGCAGAGTGCGTATCTGACCGTTACTGTCCGCCTGTTTGGTAGCCATGTCCGCAAGCTGCTTAACAAACGGAACCTTGCTGCGGTGCCGCTTGATTAAATCCTTGGCATCCTCTGAGGGAATGCCTAGCTGATCTGCCAGCTTGGCTACGCCCATTCCGTACATAATCCCAAGGTTAACCGTCTTGGCTTGCTTACGCGTAATGTTTGCAAGATCCGCAACCATCTGGTGCAGATCCACATCCCCACTGTTGAACTCATCCACTACGTTATCAACCACATGACTACGCAACGCAGACGGTACGCTCGCCGCAAAATGCACCAAGAGCCTTGGTTCTTGGCTCGAATAGTCAAACGACCCCCACTTCATACCTTCCTCTGGAATAAACAATCCGCGGATCATCTTCTTGATGTCGGGATCCCGCGCCGGGATTTGCTGTAGGTTGGGGTTCGAGGAAGAGAACCGACCCGTTACCGTACCGCCCTCGTCCCTACGGGTGGAGTGCAGTTCCGTATGGATGCGACCGTTGTGCTCGTGCCGCAGGATGCTGTCGATAAACGTGGCGTCCGCCTTGTCGAACTCACGCAGCTTGACCAACTGCTGGCAGATTTCTGCGGGGTGGTTGTTTAGCCACGCTTTGGTAAACGACGGAGCACCGCCCGTTACCTTCCCTGTTTCCTCGTCTTCTTTGGTCGGGGTCCTTGGGTATTCCATGTCGAGCTTGTCGAACATTTTAGCTATGGATGCAGAGGCCCAGATATCCACCTCCATCCCAGCTTCTTTTTCAATCTGTCCGCGAATCAGCTTGGATTGTTTTCGAATAAACTTCTTGTTCCGCTCGGCCTTGTCGAGATCCACCCGCACCCCTTGGCTTCGCATGTCCAACATGCAGGGAATTAACCCGTTCTCGATGTCCCAGATATGCCAGAGTTCCTGATCCTCTAGCTCGATCTTGAGGGCCTGCCACAGTTTAAGCGTAGCCACCGCATCTTGCTCCGCGTAAGCCCCCACATACTTGGGCGGCAGCTTGTACATCTCTGCCTTGGGATCCACGCCCCACTCCTTGGCGGCAGCTTGCAATAGCTTCTCGTTCTTGCGCAGCGCAACAAAGTCTCGGGCCATAGCATCGAGGCCAAAGGACCAGCGGTTTTCGTTGACCAGTGCGCCAGTAATCATCGTGTCGATAATCCGACCCTTGATTTCTATGCCCTCGGCCCTCATCCATCCCGCATCGTAGGTCGCGTTGTGCATGATCACATTCATATCAGGCACCGACATCTGCTTCTTGAGCCAGCGCAGGGTAAACTTTGGATCAAGGTTGTGGGAGTTTTCATGGCGGATCGGGAAGTAACCTTTATACTCCCCCGCTGCCACAGCAATCCCTATGATATGACCGTCTTTGCGAGCCCATCCTGGGCCCAAGGTTTTAATGTTGGGATCATAGGTTTCCAGATCCACTGCCACTTCTTTGTAGCCCGTAAGATCGGGATACTCCGGTGGAATGTTCCAGTCAGCGTCGATCAGATCCAACTCGTTTTTAATCTGGTGATGCAGCGCACTGCCAAATAAATTACTTTGCATTCTTTTCACGCATCCTATCCATAATATCAAACATACTGCTTTTGTCCCGAGTCGTGTGCTCCGCCCCCAATGCACTGTAACCAGCCTTATCAATCCACGAATCCTCGTGGTCGATGTTCTCAACCAAACGCGCACTCTTTACCCAATCCATCATCAGCGCAACATGCGCAGGAGTTACATGACCGTGGCTCTTTAATGCGCCGCCAATAATAATGTTCCACCCCTCCGCAATCCGAACATGGTTGTCGTATGCATCACCGTAGTCCGCGGCCCTCTGACCGTTGATCAATTCTTTGGCTGTGTCCAACACTTCATCTCTCTTCATCTTCATCCTCCCTTGGTCGATAAACTAAAACAAACGCATCGCAGTTAGGGCACGATAGGTTAGTCACCATGTCGAACTCGGATTCGTCTTCTTCGTCATGATCCCCGCCCCAGATTAATTTCGTTCCGCAATGCCAACAATTCATATCGTGTACCTATACTTATAGTTGCTCTGAAGAATGTATAACGTGTGACGCGCTCGGGTTACGCCAACGTAAAACGCTCGATGCTCATCGTCAGGATGATCGCTGTTTACACACGCCGCGGTCGACATCGTGTACACAACGCAGTTGTCATCCTCCCCGCCTTTCATTGCATGGAATGTGGACAGCTTGATGCGAGGCTCGGACATTAAATCATCGCCTCTTCGTGACATGGCGTCAATATAATCCTGATCATTTTTGCCCACGCGCATCACCTCATAGGCGCTCTGCTCCGCACCAGCCAACAACCCGTACTGTAGCTGTAGTATTTCCATATCCAACTCTGCCTCCGGAGGCAGAAGCTCAAGCATTTGCTGACTGCCTCGACGCACCACAGCATTCTTACCCTGCTTGGGAACCGCCGAGTAGAGATCCATAATGCGCTGCAGCCCCACGCTTTTGCCAGCACATAGGTCGTTCCACGTTCCTAGATTCCCCACCAGTTCAAGTGGGATGCTGGGTTTACCCTTAATGGAATACTTAAACCCCGCTGCTCGAATGCGCTTCGCCAGATCATAGACGTACCCATTGATCCGAGCCATGATTGTCCACGAGCCCTCGTGCAACGGGATGTCTTCCAGATGGTAAACGTACTCAACGGTGCCCTCCTCGTCCCGAGCATCGAACTGCTTAACGTGCCGATCATCGATCCGTTGAGCGATTGTGCTTGCCACTTGATGCACGGCCCTTGGAATGCGGTAACTCTGCTCCAAGACTTTCACGTTGGGCGAGCTTTTGTTAAACAGCTTAACGTCCACGCCCGTCCATCTGTGAATGGCCTGATCGTCATCGCCAGCGATATAAACCTTCTCTGACTTCTCCGCTATCTTCTCGGCCATGCGCCACTGCAATGGAGTGAAGTCTTGTGCCTCGTCGATAAACAAATAATCAAGGTTCGGTGGGATCCCCAGCGTGATGTACTTCTCGATCATATCCACATAATCGTACTTGCTGGCAGCAGCCTTGTACTCAATAAGCTGCTTGGATAACTGCTCCAGCTTGGGAAAGAACAAGTCCCAGTCACCCTCCAGATTGAACTCCGTATCCAGATCAATCATTCGCAACCGAGCGCGGTTCTCTAGCTGTAGGTACTTGGACCCCGATCCTCCAAGCGTGGGCATAGACAAGCCATCCTCTAGGTTTGTCCGGATCTTTCCCTCGAAGGTCAGTCCGATCTCTCGACCAATGTTGTCGTAGTCCTCTTTGTTCATGATGTCTTGTGTCTGTAGGCCCAGCCCCCGAAACCCAAACGAATGGCTTGTCCGCATATGGGGAAAGTCTTTGGCCTCCAGATTAAATTCTGCACAGGCTCTCGTCACCATCTCTTCAATGGCCTTGCGAGTGAATGAAATAACCCCCAGTCGAGATGGATGCGCTCCGTTCTGCAACGCCTGTTTAATCTGCTGGATGAGGTAGTATGTCTTACCAGTGCCTGGTGGGCCTAGAACAAGTTCTGCTTTAGGTATCATATTCTTTTCCTCTTGGTCTGCTGTTGACCCAGTCCTCGATCTCCGACAGAACCCAGCGCGAAGCCGAGCGTCGATTGTCATCGGACCCAAGAACAATGGGTTTCGGAAAGTCCTCCGTCATCTGTGCCAGTTTGTAGACGTAAGACCGTGATACTCCCAACAGATCGGCAACCTCTCCGACCCGTAGCAATTTATTAGAATGGGATGTCATTACTTATCTCCTGTACGGGTAACTCTACCTCGTCATCTTCAAATGCAGGAACCCACCAACAACGTATCTTGGTTCGCTTCCCACCTCGCTTTACAATATTCTGACTGCCACTATCGCCACCCATATCCCTGATCATCTGAATGATCTGGGCTCGGCCCAGCGCAGTGAACCTGCGATGATGCAGGTATTCCAACAGCCCCTCGATCTTAAACTTCGTGACACCGTCATCGGTCCACGGCTTGTTCATCTCGATTTCTTCCGGTGCCATCGCCCGTATGTGGCTCGTGCAGTAAGAAGCCAAATGGTTCTTGAACTGCCCCGCATACGTTTCCTCTTCCGGCACATCGATGTACGTTGCTTGGCTCATCAAGCTGTTGACCATCTGCTGCCACTTATTGGCCTTGGTAGTCGGAGGCATGAAGTTACACTGCTCCATACAAGCCCGCTGCCAAAGCGTCTGGTTCTGTAGCTGCTCGGTGCTCAACTGAATCCGCAACCCGTTTACATCCATGAAGTATAAGCGCGGCTCAGATAGCATAATCGTTAGACCACCCACCTGTGGTGCATCCGGAGCATCGTCACTAATCCCATGCTTTGCCAACACGCATAGAGATGGGTCGCAGTACGACTTGAACGGCTCTTCCTTACAAGTGTAGCCCCAGTCTTTCTTCTCGTGCTGCTTGATTACCGTCATGACTTCCGTCGATGGCAGCGGAGGAGAAAACAACGTCCGGTTATATTCCTCCAGCGCATTCTGCCAACTGTCCGGAAACTTCTTCTTGCAATACACGCCCATAAAAAAGAGCAGCTTGTTGCGCGGCTCACTCTGCGGCCCATCCGAAAAGATGTTTCGAATACACGGAGGCCCATCATCAAAATGCTTGCGCGTCTGGGTCGTGCTGCGAATAGCCTCCAGATCCGATAGCAACACACTCTTCTTATCGATAGCATCCAGAAACTCATCAAGCTCCATGGACTCGCCCTTCGCATCGAAGCAATACCGCTGGGGCATCTCCGCATCGAAGTATGGCATGTTAATAAAGTTCCCCACATCCCCGCGCTCAACGATGATCGTGTCTTGCTTTGGGAATATCTCTACCCCACTGTGACCCAGCATGATCGACATCTCGGTCAAGTATTCGCGGACCACGGCTGCTTGCTCCCACTCCTTGAGAAACAAATACAGATGAGCCCCACCAGACTTAGATCGACAGTGCAACAGCGGAAGCTGGAGCTTCTGGATCTTGTCTTGCAATTCCTTCTGGTTCAGATCGTAGACATCAACGTCAATCGCTCCAAACCTACACTTGTTTTCTTCGTTGATCGGAATAGCCCCGACCCCCTGCTTGCCATCAATGTGCGCCTGTACTAGCGCCTCGGTCAATGGCTCTCGTATAATCTTGCTTTTACTGTCCGCCTTACCGTTCCTGCCTATTCGTCCAACAGTCGTTGTACCATGAGCATTCTTGGCTCCGGCAAACGCGGCAAGCAGCTTTTTAGGTTGTGACATTTACTGCTCCCAAGTGAAAAATGGGGGACGGATAATCCTTAAAACCGTCCCCCGAGGCTACTAGAACGGAATTTCATCGTCCTTGACCGGAGGATTGGAAGTTGGGTTTCCCTCCTCCGCAGCAGCTTTCACTTCGCCAGCCGCAACACTGTCGCGGAAGGCTTTGGCTTCGAGCATTAGATCGCGGTCCTCGACCAAACCGATCTTCTCAATAGTGTAGTTGAACCATGACCCTTGGTCATTGCTTTCTTCAACAGTGCAAAACTTCCACTGAGTAGCAAACAACGGAGGCAGAACCATCTGCCCTGTCTTTGGGTTCTTGATCTTTTGCATAGCAATCTGCGTCTTCCAACGACGGCTGACTTTCAACTGCGATGATTTCATATCAATCACAACGGGCTGGGTAAGTCCGTCCTTGCCAACAATCAAACAGAAATGCTGATCCGATTTAACCAACTCGTGACCGTTGGGCAGGATTTCCTTGGCCCCACTACGCGTTGTTTTCTGTAGAACCGGATCGGTTGCTGGGATCTCCCCTTGAAAACCACCGCCTTGCTCACGAGGAACAAACTCGAGGTACTTGGTGGTTTGAAAACAAGGAACGACTGTTACACCTTCTTCGCCCGTGAACAGTTCCATGGTTACATTGTTAAACATGTCACCCTGCTCAGAGCCTTCGATGTACTGCGCT
>Ga0208134_1000728_pt1 | contig 21169 bp, 31 predicted proteins | sample VirMetDEL_Mar_31_FD_184515 | JGI IMG/M metagenome (GOLD analysis project Ga0208134, IMG submission 184515) | Aqueous microbial communities from the Delaware River and Bay under freshwater to marine salinity gradient to study organic matter... | ecosystem: Environmental > Aquatic > Marine >... | reverse complement strand
GGAATATGATTATTGCCCTTCGTGGCACTAAGCTGATTATTCCACCACAGCTTCAGTTCATTGCAGATCGTCTGCTGGAATCGACCTTGCGTCCCGGCACTGCTGACAATGATATTAACGCGACAAAAAACATGGGTATGGTGCCAGAGGGTTATACAATTAACCACTTCCTCACCGATACTGATGCGTTCTTTATCAAAACTGACGCGCCAAATGGCTTCAAGCACTTTGAGCGTTCTCCCATGCGTACAAACATGGAAGCAGATTTTGATACAGGCAACATGCGCTTTAAAGCGCGTGAGCGTTATTCATTTGGTTTCTCGGACCCACGTTGCGTATTTGGTTCACCCGGAGCGTAACCCAAACAAATGTTTGGTTTTGATTGGGGGCGGTTTATCTGCCCCCTTTCTTTTTTTACAAAGTTGCTGTATGTTTTTCTTGAACAATAATGTTCAACTAAACTTATATATCTTTGCGCCTGCAAACGCAGAGAGTTGACCTCGGACACGAGAGGAAGAAAACATGGCGACTACACACTTTTCTGGACCAGTACAGTCTACAAATGGCTTTGAAGTTCCCGTTGTAACAACGGCTAACCTTCCTGCTTTTGCAGACACTACAGTTGGTACTGTTTATATTGTTAGCGACAACGGCGCTGGTAACAATGAATATTGCTTGGTTATTAACACAGGTGCTGCTTGGGTTACGGCTGTTGGCGCTGCACTGAGCTAATAGGAGACTGCAATGTCAGGTCCAGTACAGGCATATAATTGGGCGCAAGGCACCTCTGCGGGTGTTGTTGGTCCATCTCGCTCAAGAATCCGACAAATTGTAATTTATGCTGCGGCAGCAGGAGCTTTTACGATTAAAGACGGCAGTGGTTCTGGGGAAACATTAATTACGCAAACTTTTCCTGTAGGCATGCACCATCTGAATATTCCTGATGACGGCATACTTGCTTCTAGTGGTGCGTATGTCAGTGCCTTTACAGGCTCAAGTAATCAACTGACGATCTTTTTATCTTAAATGTAGTAGGGGGTTTAGCCCCCCTATTATGCAGTAGGTGAGAAATGCCACGTAAAAAAGAAAACTCAATACGAAAAACTACTGGTAAGGGCGGTAATTACCGCAAGACAAAATCAGGCGCTGGCATGACTAAAAAAGGTGTTGCCGCGTACAAGCGCAAAAACCCCGGCTCTAAATTAAAAACAGCCGTTACAGGTAAGGTAAAGCCGGGAAGTAAAGCTGCAAATCGCAGAAAGTCATACTGCGCACGTTCTGCAGGGCAGATGAAAAAATTTCCCAAGGCTGCAAAAGACCCTAATAGTCGTTTGCGTCAAGCACGTAAAAGATGGAAGTGTTAAATCCCTGAAAAGGAAAAAGAAATGACTGTATCAGGCTCGAAAGACTTTGAATTAGACGTAGCCGATTACATTGAAGAGGCTTTTGAACGTTGTGGACTTGAGGCCACGACAGGCTATGATATGCGAACTGCGAAGCGTTCCTTGAACCTGTTGCTTGCTGATTGGGCAAATCGTGGTTTAAATCAGTGGACTATTGCGCAAAGAAACTTCACGGTTACAGAAGGTGATGGGGAAACTAGCCTTGGTGCAGATGTTATAGATATTTTGTCTTTAGTTATTCGTAGAAACGGGACAGATTATGCTTTAGATAGAATAAGCCGCGATACATACTTAAACATTCCTACAAAATCCACGAAAGGAAGGTCTACTCAGTATTTCGTTGACAGACAAATAAATCCAAATTTAAAAGTATGGCCTTTACCCGAAAACAGTACAGATGTGATTTACTATGACGCGCTCATACGAATGGATGATGCGGATTCTTATGTTAATACAGCGCAAATTCCTTTTAGGTTTTACCCCGCGTTAACTGCAGGATTGGCCTACTACATTGCAATAAAAAAAGCGCCTGATCGCATTGGTCTTTTGAAGCCAATATATGATGAAGAGTTGAACCGTGCGATGGATGAGGACAGGGACAGGGCTTCCTTTAAAGTGTCGCCAGACTTGAGAAATTATCGTTATGTCTAAATACGCTACAGGAAAATGGGCGTATGGAATATCTGACCGTTCTGGATTTAGGTATCGGTTGCGTGATATGCGCAAAGAATGGAATGGCCTTCTAGTCGGTAAAGATGAGTGGGAAGCGAAACAACCACAACTTGAACCATTAAGGGCAAGGCCAGACCCACAAGCGTTAAAAGACCCAAGACCCGAAAACAATGTGGAATCTATTAACAGTATCCAATGGGGGTGGAATCCTGTAGGGTATACAGGAGATAAATACGGCTTCACAGACAATAAATTAATCGCTAAAGGTCAAATTGGAATAGTTACGGTTACGGCATGACTTACGGGAAAAGGCAATGATATGGCATTAAATTACACGCAGCTAACTTCTGCCATAAAAGAATATACAGAAAATGAAGAAACAACTTTTGTTTCTTTAATTCCAACATTTATACGGCAGGCAGAGCAGCGAATATTTCGAACCGTAACAATACCTGAAGTTAGGTCTAACAGCACAGGGATATTGGCTCAAGGAAATCAATACTTAGAAAGACCTTCAGATTTTCTAGCTGTGTTTTCTTTGGCTGTAGTCGATCCAGTTACTAGCGCATATAGTTACTTGTTAGAAAAAGACGCTAGTTTTATGCGTGAAGTTTATCCAGTTGCCACTACTGAAGGTGTTCCCAGATATTATGGTCAGTTTGATGGCGATGTTATATCTGCAGGGACGCACGGACATTTTATTATTGGGCCAACGCCTAATGCGAATTATGTGGTGGAATTGCATTATTACTATGAGCCACCTTCTATAGTTACCAGCAGCACATCTTGGCTGGGAGAAAATGCGGATACAGTTCTTTTGTACGGCTGCTTGGTAGAGGCTTATAATTTTATGAAAGGTGAAGCTGACATTATGCAGCAGTACAAAGAAAGATATGATATTGCACTAAGGCAGCTTTCCGTGATTGACGCAGCAAGCAAGCGTGAAGTTTCGTATGGTGATAGTTATAGGGATAGAAGATCAGCATGAACATTCAAAATTTACCAAATATAGAATTAGGTAATGTGTCTGTTTCAACCACGAATAATCGTGGTTTTACGCCAGAGGAAGTAGCGCAGAGGTGTGCAGACAAGTTGCTTAACATTGCAGACAGTACACCGCCTGCTATTAGAGATCAGGCCATAGCCTACAAAAAAAGTATGGAAGCTGTTATAGCTTTGTATATGAAAGAGGCTATTAAAACGGACAGAACTACTGTATATAATGCAATCAAAGACGCTGGGCAACCAAAGCTGGCAGAATATATAAGGAAAATGTAGCATGGCATTCTCAGGCAACTATATGTGCACTTCTTTCAAAACGGAGATCATGACAGGGGTTCATAATTTCACTACTGCTAGTAATGTATTTAAATTGGCTTTGTTCACCGACAGCGCAACGTTAAATGCTAATACGGTAAGTTATACTGCGTCTGCAGCGGCTGGGGGAGAGATTACTGGAGCGAACTACACTACTACAGGTGAGTTTATGACCAGTGTAACCCCCGCAGCTATAGGTACAACTGCACTGGTTGACTTTAGTGATGTGACGTTTTCAAACGTTACTATAACAGGCGTCAGAGGCGCACTTCTGTATAATAACGCTCCCGTATCTGGGGGCGGTACACCTGCAGTTTGTGTTTTAGATTTTGGCGTTGATAAAGCGGCTAACCAAGGCGACTTTACAGTGGTCATGCCCACAGCAGACGCTTCCAACGCGCTAATTCGCATAGCGTAAAACAAGAAGGAATTAAGACATGACTAATGTGACCACTGGGTTGTCTGAAAAGTTTAAACTAGAGCTTTTAAAAGGTAATCACGATTTTGATGCTCACCAAATGCGAGTTTCTTTGATAAAAGAAAACGCTAGTGCTATTGGCTCCACTACTACCAACTGGTCCGTTTTCAACGGGGATACGGGGGGAGGGTCTACTTTTCAGCCGACAGGTACAAATTATAGCGATGGAAGCAGTCCTTTTAATACATTCACTACTGGCGCACCCGCGAACATCGCTAGTGATAATGTAGGGGGAGCGAACACAGCGTACCCTAAGTTAGTTAGTAGTGTGGCTATTATAGACCTTCAAGATGCAGTGTTTAGTAATGTCACTGTAACGGCAGACGGTTGCATACTATACAATCAACAACATCCTTCAGGGGCCGATGCAGACAACATAATAGCAATATTTGATTTTGGCGGTACGGTTAGTGCTACTGCAGGTGATTTTACAATCCAATTCCCAGCCGCAGGTTCTAGTACAAGTATCCTAAGATTGGCTTAATATGAGGGTCGGTCTAAATGGCAAAGTTTTTTAACCGTGTAAAGGTAACAATAACATCTACTGGAACAGGTAGCGTTACCTGCGGAACTGCTTTAGCAGGTTTTCAAAGCCTAGCAGATGCTTCTGTGGCTAATGCTGATGTTGTTCGTTATACCATCATTGATGGCAATTCTTATGAATCTGGCACTGGCACGGTAACATTATCTGGTTCCACTTATAGTATAAGTCGTGGGCCTTCTGTGTCTTCCGAGTCAAACAATTCTGCTATTGATGTTACGGCAAACGCTAGTTTATTTCTGACCATGTTAGCGGAAGATGTAGTTGTAAACTTAGCCGACTTAGACAATGTATCGACTGCCACCCCTTCTGACGGGCAAAGACTAGCTTATAATGCAAGCTCAGGTTTGTGGGAACCTAGTTCTCCTGCCGGGTTAGCGGCTAGTATCACCACCGTAGCTAATCAGGCTTCTTTACCCGCTTCGCCATCTACAAAAGACTTAGCATTTACGGCGGACACAAAAGCCTTGTATATTTATGACGGCGCAGAATGGGATCGAATTTACACTGATACAAACGCTGTACCAGAGTGGACAACATCACCCCCCGCAACTGGTGTTTTAGCTTCAGACGGTACTGCAACGGTTCAAACTGTTGTAGCGTCTGACCAAGAGGGGTTCACAATTGAGTACTCCTATGACACCAACCCGTCAAATCAGGCACAGGCAACAATTTCTCAGGCCAATAATGTTTTTACTATTACACCGTCCACGACTGTTTCTGATGCTGGAGAGTTCACATTAAGATATAAAGCGACTGACGGTTTACACACGACTGCGAGAAGCGCCCTATATACTCTCGGATTTTTCCCACAAGTTGGCGCTCTATGGGGCCATTGGGATATGGGAAACTCTAGTAGCTATAGTGGCACTGGTACAACTTGGTCTGATTTGTCGGGAAATAATAGAGACTTAACTTGGACCAATGTGGGTGGAACCGCTGGTTATAAATCATCTGGAAATTTAAGCGTGCCAGTGTGGGAAACCGGAACTAATCAGAGTCAAATTAGTTATGCAGTGGCTACCGACGTTAAAACAATCTTGTTTATATTTGATCCATTAGTTGATCCCGTGGCAAGTGATTTTCAACAAATATTTTTGTCAGTTGGCCCAAATACCTATACTGGCTATTTTGACAACGTCGGTGGGGGAATGGTTGGTGGCACAAATGCGCACTCTGGGCTTACGGCTGAATATTTAGTAAATGGAAATTCTAATCCTTCCCCCACTCAGGGGCAGGCCCATCTTGAACAAAACAAATTTAACAGCTTTTTCATGCGAAATTATAATGTTACTGCGACATGGACCTTTTTTCAGTATCAAACCTCTGGCTACAACCAAACAATGCAGCTAAGGGCTATCGCCATGTGGGATGTTTCGCTTACTGACGCAGAAATGGAAATGGCACATAACTCATATCCCCAGATGGCGACTTGGGATGGTTAAATGCTAGGTTTTGCTCCTATAGCATCTGCGACACTAGCCGATGAAGGTCGTGTGGCACCCATTACAATCGCGGGTGTTGGCGAAGGGATTACCAAACCTGATTGGATGGACAACGGCTTGGAGGTTACAACTTCTCTAGCTCCGTTTTCCCCGTCAGGGGTTACAGTAAGAGTGTCATCTACTATTTCTACTGAGCCGGTAAGAAAAACTGGCACTATGGTTTTTTCTCAATCCGAAAATGCTTTTATTCGTATAGAAGGACTTACAGACTACGATTGGAACAACGCTTTCATGCTAGGCATGAGAGATAAAAACACTAGCTCAAATCTCAGTAACTTTGATGGGAGAGAGCTACCACCCGTGTGGGATGAAGCGGGGTCTGCAACTTACTTAGACGATTCAGGCAGGACTATATCTAAAAACCTGTCTTTTCAAACTAAAGTTACAGCGGAGATTAGTACTGCGGCTATAGTATCGCAGGATGCTTTTGCGCCTGTCTTAAATGGCGATTACACATACCCTGCTACCACTGACATAACCCTTAACTCTGTCAGTGGAAGCACTTACACGCAGGAGCCAAACCTACATCACCTTCCATCTGAAGCAATTAATAACAACGCAGCAACCATAACATCTTTAAGTGATTCACTGTCTTTGACACTTGAGTTCCCTGCTGCGTCTGACCCTGATTATTTGGGTGTCATAGTCGGGCAGTTTCAAACATTAAACACATTTGATCCATCAAACACAGACACATATTTTGGTGAAAGCCTAATAACAGCATCTGTGCAAAGACTTCTGGGGTCTATGCACGGCGTTAATAAATATAGAGTTCTACAAAGATTTGATACAGACAAAGGTTTTTTTGTAGGAACATTATCAACCAATACATTTGGTACAGATAAAACAAGCACAGAGGTTGGCGCGGCTCTAGTTGGGTATAAATATATTATACCAGACAGTGATTCTCAGTCGCTAACACTTAACCTAAACGGCGCACTTTCTGTTCCAGCTACATTGTCTGTTCAAGGGCTTGATATAACCGCTTCTTTGGAGGATATAACCTTAGAAGGAACGCCAGACCATGATGTTAATGGTAAGGTTTTTGTAACTAAAACTATGACCGTTGGTGGGTTTAGCGTAGGAACAGTTGGTTCCTTTGACCCAGAGTGGCATCTAAATACAGCAGAAGCACGGCTTGTAGCAGAGGCGAACGAAGCTGCTAATAGCAACGTATATCCTTACCCAGCTAGAAACCCTGTGTTTGACTACACTGTGACCGTAGCTTCAGGCACCAACTCTTATGGTACAGGTAACAAATTCTATATACAGACGGGGTACGATTACAAAGTCTCCCCTACATTACTTCTTTCTGAGGGTAAAACTTATAAGTTTGACCAATCTGATCCTAGCAATGGCTCTCATCCACTTAGGTTTAGCACTACAGCTAACGGCACTCATGGCAGTGGTTCTGAATACACTACAGGTGTTACAACATCAGGAACCCCCGGTCAGTCTGGGGCGTATACGCAAATTGTTGTAGCTAGTGGTGCGCCCACACTGCACTATTATTGTACGAACCACAGCGGTATGGGCGGTCAAGCCAACATAGCTCTTCCACAACATGATTTTGACCTGACGCTTGCCTTGGGCGCATTTGATGCCCCGATAGCCGCTACGCAAATTATAAACAACATTGATACAACTAACTCAGGCAGATTTGTTACGGACGGAGTTGTAGTCTCTAGCCCAAGTGACACTACCTATTTTAGCGAAAGTCAAATAACTCTTACACTAGGAAGTGGCCTGACAGCTAAGTCTGTTAATGTACTTTCTGTAGCATCCCAGTTGGTTACATCTAGCCTTGGAAATATTCAACTAAATGTAACTGAAATAATTCCTGACTCCGCTACTTTTAGCGGTTCTGTTGTTTTGGGTGATGGCACAACTGAACCTGCGCGTGGACTAACAGTAACAGCAGAATCAAAAGCCACCTGCACTTCAAGGCTGTTTAATGTCTTTTTAGAGGATGTTTCTTTTTCCGCAAATGCCAATGCCAGTGCCACGACATTAAGCTTTAATGCTCAACACAACAATATTGATTTTAGAGTAGACTGCGATGTGGATGCTCCAAGTGTAAGTGTAGACGGCCTTGTGACAAGCCAAGTTGTCGACACGACTTCTACAGCAAACATACTTACGTCTGGTGTATCAGGCTCTTTAAGCGGACTGCCTTTAACCGATAATATAAAAACAGTATTTTCTTATTCTTTTGCAGAGTCTGGAGTTCAAGCTACAGTTGCCGTTATACCACCTCAAGCAGTGTCTTTAGGGTTTAGATACTACATTACAGGGGTTGTAGGAACTAACGAAGTGGGTGTTCCTCTCGTATGGACTAAAATATTGCCATCTTCCTCTTCATTATTGCCATCTTCCTCTTCATTTTGGACTCCTGCAGGAGTAGGCGCAAATCAAAACTGGACGCCCATTTCTCCATCGGACACTGATAATTGGAAAAGGATTGCGTTTTAAGGGTATGGCAGATATAAAAATGTCAATTAAGAGCGTTAGGAACTTCTATGGTTAGTGTTTACACAAACGATTTAAGGTTAGAAGAGATAGGCACTGGGGAACAGCCTGCCACTTGGGGGGATACTACTAACCGAAATCTTGAACTAATTGCAGAATCATTTAGTTATGGCACCGAAGAAATAAACGCATCTTCAAACCCGACAGAGCACACCACTACTTTAGTAGACGGCACGTCTTCCCCCGGAAGGTCTTTGTTCTTAAAGTATACCAGTAGCGCGAGTTTAAGCAGTGCTTGCACTATAACAGTTGGGCCAAACAATATTAGCAAACTTTGGTTTGTGCAAAATTCTACTACTGGTGGTCAAAATATTATAGTAAAGCAAGGGTCAGGAGCGACAATAACAGTTCCAAACGGTCAAGTAAAAGCTATATTTTCTGACGGCGCAGGCACCCCTGCGTCAATGACAGATGCGTTCACAGGTCTAAGCGTCCCAAGCCTGTTTGTAGCGGGGTCTGCCCCAGCGGGAATTGGTGACGTTTTGGCATTAAGCATAGCGTTAGGATAAACGATGGCTAATACATTTAAAAGCTACTTAGCTAGTGCAACGGGGACTTCTGATGCTACCGTTGTTACAGTAGCGGCAAACACACAAACAGTAGCAGTGGGTATTAATCTTGCTAACATTCTGACAAGTCAGATAAAGGCTAGTGTTTACATCACTAGAGATGTGTCTGGAACACCAACAAATTTCTATATAATAAAAGATGCCCCGATACCTGCACAGGGAGCGTTGTCTGTGTTGGACGGTAAAATCATCTTAGAAGCTGCTGATATTGTAAAGGTTGTATGTGATACAGCTAGTGGCGTAGATACTATATTGTCGGTCTTGGAGATTACCTAATGGCTGGATATATCGGCACGGGCGCAGTTCCACAGGCTACACAAAAGCGTGATTCATTTACTGCAACGGCGGGACAAACCAGCTTTGCTACAAGTGGGTATAGCCCCGGATATGTAGATGTTTACATGAACGGTGTAAGGCTTGCATCTGCCGATTTTACAGCGACTAATGGCTCTGATGTTGTTTTGGCTGTGGCTGCTGTTGTTGGCGACACTTTAGAGATTGTGTCGTTTACCTCTTTTGAAGTTACTTTAGGGGGCTTGCAAGCTGCTAATAATTTGTCAGATTTGGTTGATGCGCCCACTGCGATAACCAATCTTGGCGTTACTAGCACTGCCGCAGAGCTTAACAAACTAACTGGCGCTACTCTTAGTACCGCAGAGCTTAATCAACTAAACGCAATTACGCGCGGATCGATAATTTACGGAAATGCAAGCGGAGCAACCGCGCGACTAGCGGCTGGGGGGGCTGACACCGTTCTAACTTCTGACGGCACAGATTTGAGTTGGGCTGCACCCGCTGCAGGCGGTGCTTATAACTTACTTCAAACAGTGACAGCTAGTGGGAATGATGCGACTATTTCAATAGGCACCTCAAATTTAATAACAACTGCTTACTCAGTCTATGAGATACATGTTACTGGACTAATTCCAGCCAATGATAACGCTACACTAAGAGGCCGAGTGGAAATTGGCGGAAGCATTATGACAACGCACGGCTATTATGACTCTTTTGCATTTAACACCCACAGCGGTTCAACAACAGGATCGGGCATGGCTGGCGGAATTGGTACGTCATATTTTAATATTGTTAACAATGTAGAGAATGCAGCAAGCGGAGTGGTAAATTTTGTTCTGCGATTTTATAACCCAGCTTCCACCGCCCTTTTAAAAACTTGGGACTATATTGGAAGCTCAAAAGACACTGACGGAACTAGGGTAAGATTCATAGCTGGTGGTGCGGGATATACTAATGGAACAGCAGCGTTGTCAGGCTTTAACTTTTACGCATCAAGCGGAAATATAACGTCTGGTGTTTTAAAATTGTACGGGATTACATAAGGAGATTTAGATGCCACGATACCACAACATAAATGGTGTGCGAGTGCAGTTTACAGCAGACGAGGAAATAGCTCGTGATGCAGAGGAAGCGGCATGGGCTGCGGGGGCTAACGACAGAGCGGCTGCACAAGTGCGTGAGGAACGTGATGCTAAACTAACGGCTTGCGATTGGATGGCTAACAGTGATGTCACTATGTCCGACGATTGGCGCACTTATCGTCAGGCGCTGCGCGATGTTCCCGATCAATCTGGGTTTCCCACAAATGTGATTTGGCCTACTAAACCTACTTAGGAGCAAAACATGACCAAAGCTAGAGATTTAGCAGGGTTTTCGACAAGCTCTATTACTAACACCGCAACTGATGGATTGGTCCTTGCGGGTGATGGCAGTAGTACAGATGTTGTAATTAAAAACGGTGCTAACGCTACGGTGGCGTCAATTCCTGATGGTAGTACAAATCTTTCCGTTACTGGCAGTGTTACAGGCGCGTTGGCTAGGGGCGCTATACAGGTAGGTGACTCGTCAGGTGTGTCTTCTGCGTTAACTGCTGGCGGTGCTTCAACGGTCCTAACTTCTGACGGCACAGATTTGAGTTGGGCCGCACCCGCTGCAGGCGGTGCAATGGAGTTTATAAGTTCGCAAACACCATCTAGCGGGTCTACAGTTTCGTTTACCGGATTTGATAAAACTAAATACATAAACTACAAATTTGAGTTTTCAAACATTCGATTTACTGCAGACGACAGGACATTGTATTTTCGCACAAGTAGTGACGGCGGATCAAACTATGACGCTGGTGGAAATGACTATGAAACACAACTACAAGAATTAACGACAAGTTTTAGCAATGATACGGGACTCGGCACATTAGGGCGTATTGTAGGGGAAACTAGCACTTCAACATCTGAAAGGGGGATAGATGGAACACTGACCATTTTTAATCCCGGAGAAGCTGCTTTTACTACCACACAAGGGTTCCTTTCTTCACAAAGGGGCCTAACAAGTGCTTTTGTTTCTTACCTTTCTGTAATCACCAGAGTGGCAGCAACAGAGGTAAACGCAATTCAATTTGGCGGCGGAACGTTCGCATCTGGAACCATCTCAATGTATGGACTGAAAAAGTCATAGGAGGCTAATATGCCACGATACCACAACATAAATGGTGTGCGAGTGCAGTTTACAGAAGCAGAAGAAATTGCATTTGACGCTGAGGAACAAGCATGGGCAGACGGTGCAAATGACAGGAATGCCGCTCAAGTTCGCAAGGAGCGCGATGCCAAACTAGCCGCCTGTGATTGGATGGCTAATTCTGACGTAACAATGGCAAGCGCGTGGACAACGTACAGACAGGGGTTGCGTGACGTTCCAGCACAGTCTGGTTTCCCAAACAACATCACATGGCCTACTAAACCTACTTAGAAGGTTATAAGACGGAGTAAGAACAGATGGCAGGATATATCGGCAGCAAAGGTTCTGGAATTATCTCAGGCATTGGCGCGTCTATCGCGGATCTAAACCTAACGGATAAATCTTTAGCCAACGGCACTACAGAGGCCAACAAAGTCCTTACCGCTGACGGTAATAAAGACGTTACCGCAATCCGCAACTTGACGGCTACAGGGACCGTTACACGCGCCCTGACGCGAGGTTCTATTGATGTTGGTAATAGTTCTGGTGTGTCATCTGCTTTAGCTAAAGGCGCTGCGGGAACAGTTTTAACTTCTGATGGCACCGATTTGTCATTTGCTGCGGTAGGTGGTGGCGTACCCACAGGTACAGTTATATATCATGCAGCTAACACAGCACCTACAGACTTTATCAAAGCTAACGGTGCTGCCATTTCACGCTCAACGTACTCTGATTTGTTTACAGCAATAGGTACAACATTTGGTGTGGGTGATGGGTCTTCTACCTTCAACGTCCCTGACCTTCGTGGTGAGTTTCTTAGAGGCTGGGATGACAGCCGTGGTATTGATACTGGTCGTAGCTTTGGTTCTGCACAAGCGGATGAATTAAAGAGCCATAATCACAGTATCAATGTGCGTTACAGTGCAACCTTTAACGGTGGTCACGTTTCTGCAAACAGTTTGGGCGGAAATTCGCAGGACTTGGGTTCTTCTATCGCAAGCACTGGTGGCAGTGAAACACGTCCACGCAACATTGCACTTCTAGCATGTATCAAATATTAAGGAGACACCGAGATGAACGTATATCAAACTGATTTAAATGGTGTCTATGTAGGCACTACAACGGCAGACCAAGACCCTCTGGATAACACTAATTTGCTTATCCCAGCGGGTTGCGTAGAGACTGCACCACCAACAATAACTGACAGTCAGCTTGCTAAATGGGATGGCGCAAAATGGGATGTAGAAGATATACCCGTTGCGGAGCCTGAGCCAAAGCCTGATGGCGAAGTAGTTGCTATACCTGTTCCACCCCGCGCCGCTCGTGATAAGCTGTTGAAAAATTCAGATTGGACACAGGTTGATGACGCTCCCGTAGATAAGTCTGCATGGGCAACGTACAGACAAGCACTGAGAGATATACCCGCTCAGTCTGGGTTTCCCACAAATGTTACTTGGCCCGTTGAGCCTAGTTAGTTTGGTTCAATTGAACCTTTTGAGGTCTAAATCAATCCTAGTAGTCATACGCAAGGATATATAGTAATATACCTCAAGTAACTTTGATTAGAGGTGTTCTATGCCGTTAAGCAAGCTAAAATTTAGGTCAGGTGTTAATAAAGAAACCACATCTTACAGTAATGAAGGTGGTTGGTTTGATGGCGACAAAGTTCGATTTCGTTCTGGTTTTCCAGAAAAAATTGGTGGTTGGACAAAACGTTCGAGTGATGCCTTTTTAGGTTCATGTAGGTCTTTGCACTCTTGGGTTACATTAGATGGGTCTAGGTTGCTTGGAGTAGGTACAAACAGAAAGTTTTACATTAATAACGGTGAATCCTTTTATGATATTACACCTGTGGACAAAACAACAACACTGACAAATCCATTTACTGCGAGAAGCACAACTCTTCACAATACGCAAGTCTTGCCAGCAGACACTACTATTAAGTTAGTAAACAACGCCGCCGCTACAGCTTTTGCACCATCTGGTAAAATACAAATAGGCTCTGAGTTTATAACTTACACGGGCATTTCTGGCGACACATTGATTGGGTGTTCAAGGGGACAAGACGGAAGTTCTGCGGCAACGCATGCAGGAAGCTCACCTGTAACCTGCACTACCATAAAAGTGTCTGAATTAGATCATGGAAGATTAGTAGGGGATTTTGTAATATTCTCAGGGGCTACATCTTTAGGAGGGAATATATCCGCCGATATCTTAAATCAAGAGTATGAAATAACTTCCATAATAGATGGTACAACTTATCAAGTGGAAGTCAGGCAAGTTTCGACAATACAATCTATTACTGTAACTGGGGGGATAAATCCTATAAATGTTTATTCATCTTCATTAGATACTGGAAACGGCGGAACAGTAACAGCAGCCCATCTTTTTACTGCAGGTGTTGATTCATCTATAAGTGGGAATGGTTGGGGCGCGGGAAGCTGGGGAAGAAATGCATGGAACACTTCATCTTCCATAGGTGTTGTGGGCCAAACTTTAGGAAGTTGGACACAAGATAATTTTGGTCAAAGCCTTATTATAAACGCAAGAAATGGAAACATTTATTACTGGAATCATGGGTCAGGACTTGCATCTCGCGCAGTTCCTATTTCAACGTTGCTAGGTACAGACGGATTTGCGCCTACTGTAGCAAAAAAAGTTATGGTTTCTGACCAAGCCGCGCATACAATAGTATTTGGATGCGACCCAGAAACAAATATTGGTGTTCAAGACCCTATGTTAATTAGGTTTAGTTCTGTTGTGAATAACAGGGCTGAAAGCCTAATTGTTTGGAAGACCGAAGAAACAAACTCTGCGGGGGATTTGGTTTTAGGGTCTGGTTCTGAAATAATAACTGCTGTTGAAACAAAACAACAAATAATTGTTCTAACAGATACATCCGTTTATTCGTTGCAGTTCTTGGGATCACCGCTCACTTATGGGTTAAGCATGATTTCTAACAATGTCACTGTTGCTGGGCCATTTGCTACTGTAAGTGTAGAAGATTCAGTTTTTTGGATGGGGCTTTCTGATTTTTATATTTACGACGGTGGGGTTAAGGTAGTTCCTTGTTCCGTTAAAGATCATATATTTAATGATTTTAATAATTCACAACGCGAAAAAGTTTGCGCCGGATCAAATACGTCTTTTACAGAAGTTTGGTGGTTCTATCCATCTGCCGAGAGTGAAGATAACAACAAGTACGTTGTATATAATTATGGTCAAAATATTTGGTATTTTGGCAACTTAACCCGAACATTTTGGCAAGACAGAGGCATCGAATCTAATCCTATCGCTGCGGGTTCAGACAACTATCTTTATACACATGAGTTCGGGTTTGATGATGGCAGCACTAATCCGGTCAGTCCAATAGTTTCACATATTGAAAGCAGTCAAATGACTATAGGAGAGGGAGATAAATTTGTTTTTATCAGTAAAATTATACCTGATTTAACGTTTAGAAACTCTAGTGAAGCGACTCCTACTGCCACTATGACTGTTCAAGCTAGAAACTTTCCGGGTGGAGAATATTTGCAGTCTAATAGCAAAAGCGTAACGAAAGAAGTGTCTAGTACAGTAGAGCAATTTACAGACCAATTGTATGTTAGAATACGCGGCAGAAGTTTTGCATTTAAAATACAATCATCTAATGTCGGGGAAACTTGGAGGTTGGGAACACCAAGAGTTGAAATAAGACCGGATGGTAGAAGATAATGTCAAGAAATCTTGCAAAACCTTTCTTTAGCAAACCGCCAAATGAATATTCTGTATCTTATATGGATGGGTTGGTTCGGTCTTTTTCTTTGTATATACAGCAGGTTCAAAACCCCGGAGCGGGAAGAAATACTACGCAGGTTTTTACAAATCTACAAGAACATGATTCTGGTTTAGAAGACGGTTCTGTTTTTGTTTCTGATGGGGTTTTAAGAACCCCGTTGGAAAATAAACCTTATTCTGCTAGTTTTTCAATTTTAAGTTCTATTGGTACAGTAACGGTGGCAGTATAATGAATAAAAGAACACTAGAATCTGCACACAGCAGAATAGATAAATTGGAAAAAGATATGGTTGCTTTGCAAACAGAAGTCCGTATTCAGTTTAAAGAATTATTTGTTCGGGTTAAGCGACTTGAAACAACGCTAATGGCTGCGTCTGGGGCTATTATGTTGATGCTAGTAACAATTTTGGTAAAAATGGGTTAGGGGCTTTGCGCTGCAATGATAGACCCGATCACAGCATTTGCCACAGCTAACGCCGCCTTTAAGGGCGTCAAAATGTTGGTCGGCGCGGGTCGTGAAATTCAAGATGTTAGCAAGCAGCTAGGTACGTGGTATGGCGCAGTCGCAGATATTACACGCGCTGAGTCCCAACGTAAAAACCCCACTTGGTTAGACAAAAAAACACATGGCACTGAAAACATAGAAAAGGAAGCAATGGACATTATTGTCCGCAAAAAAACATTAATTGAAAAAGAAAAAGAAATTAAATTTATGCTAGATTATCGTTTTGGATTAGGCACTTACGACGAAATGCTAGGCATGCGCAGACAAATACGAAAAGAACGAGAAGATACAATATATGCCGCTATGGAAGCTAAACGACAACTGGCAAACAATGCAGCCATAGCTGGACTGTCTTTAGGTATAATTAGTGTTCTTGGTGGCGGCATGTATTTAATTGTCATAGCGACCCAATAATGGATAGCTGGGTTTTGTATTTTCTTATTGTTTTTATAAATGGCGATTCATTTGTGCTGGAAAACAATCAACGCTTTGAAACAAAAGACGAATGTTTAATAGAAGGTATGCAAAAAGGAAGTTCTATTGTAGAAAACATAATAATAATGTCAGGAATACCCGCTTCAGGGCAATTCACTTGTCGTAAAGTTGGGGTAGATACATGATGTTAATTGCATCTGCAATTGTAGCTGGTTTAGCTAGTCCTGACTTTGTAACTTGCCAGTTGGCTAAACGCACTAAAATACAGGATGAAATGGTTTGTATTTACAAAGGGCCAAATAATACGATAGGTTATCACTATCCGAGTTTTAGTTTTAAGGAATGTCCAAGACAGTTTCAATGCCGATACTCACCCGATACTAAGCGGCGTCCGACTGTTAAGGAAATAATGGAAGGCTTGCAAGGGGGCTTTGAATGACAAACGCTTTTGAGAAGATACTAGAATACAAACTTTTACCGCGCTTTATGATGTTCACCATGACAGTAGTTTATGTTCGATGCATTGAGTGGGCGCTTACACAACCCGATTTGTCTACACAACAGGCAAGTCTAATTTCTGTTGTTACAGGCGCTATGACAGGCGCGTTTGCTGTATGGTTAGGATCAGAAAAATGATAACGCTACTAGGCAGTTTATTAGGTTTTGGTAGTTCATTTCTGCCAGAGGTCCTTAATTATTTCAAAGCAAACCAAGCGCAAAAGCATCGTATAGAAATGATGCATATTGAAACAGAATTAGCGCAAAAACGATCTGAGATGAAACTTGTTGAGTTAGATAAACAGGCTGACATTGAAGAAACAAAAGGGTTGTATTTACATGACAGTTCTATCGACGCTGGAGGTTTTATCAACGCCTTACGTGGGTCCGTTCGGCCCGTTATCACTTATATGTTTTTTGCTTTATTCATTGCCACAAAGGTCGTGATTATGGTGAAGGTCACACAGGCTGGCGGCGATTGGATGCAGGCTGTTGAACTTATGTGGGATACAGAAACGGCTGGATTGATGAGCGCAGTGTTAGCTTTCTGGTTTGGCAATCGGGCCATATCTAAATACGCGGGGAAATAATTATGGGATACAAGTTAAGCAAAAGAAGTTTGTCTAGGCTGGACGGTGTGGACGAAAGAATGGTAGCTGTTGTTAAGTACGCTATTGGCGTTACGAAGCAAGACTTCAGTGTGATCTGTGGATTGAGAACAATAGACGAACAACGTGCTTTAGTTGCAAAAGGGGCTTCGCAAACCATGAAGTCAAAACACATCGACGGTAACGCTGTTGATCTTATGGCTTACTGCGATGGTGGCAGATGGGAACTCAACCTATATGATGAAATTGCAGATGCCATGAAAGAAGGCGCAGAGGCTGTGGGCGTAAAACTGCGTTGGGGCGCTGCGTGGACTGTTAATGATCTAGGTGCTTGGGAAGGCACAGCAGAGAACGCTATGAATAGCTACATAGACATAAGGCGCTCACAGGGGCGCAGACCGTTCATTGACGCGCCACACTTTGAGTTGATGCTGTGACATGCACGTATTCGTTCTTATGGTCTATCTAGGCTATGGGGATGACCGAATCTTGCTGAATGAGGATATGTATTTCCACCGCGTTGACTTCTGTAACAAGGTGGCAAGTGAAGTCGTTAAAAGGTACAGTACGCACGGAATAGAAGTAGAAGACAGGGTTGTTGCTTACTGTGTGCCAAAATATCTAGATCAGGTGCCTAAAAATGTTTACTAACCCGAACAATTTAGTTTTTTTAAAAAAAACAATAACCCCTACAAATGTTCGGGTTTGTATGTTAGAAAAGCAAACAACTGAGGTTACGACATGATGAACAGCATGCAGAACATGGGCAGATACGGCGATACACGCATGGCGCATGTGGCTCCCGGCGAAATGGTTGTGCCGCGTCAAGTTATGCAGAACAACCCTCAGATGGCGCAAGGCATTGCATCTGCAATTAGGTCAGAGGGCGTTGACCCTAGACGCTATATGGTTGGTACACCGCAGAATAGTATAAACCCGAACACAGGTCAGCCAGAGTTTTACTTGCCGCAGTTAGCTGCGTTTGCTGGAAAAGCTCTTGCTAGTAACGCTGTCAAAGGCGCGTTGACTTCCTTGGCAGTGCGTAAGCTGCAAGGTAAAAAGGCTGGACTGCGTGAGGCTTTGATCGGCGGCATTCTAGGCGAGGGCATAGGCGGCGCTATGGGTAAGGGTGCATCCATAGCTAACCTGTTTGGTGGCGCGGGTGGCGGAACGTCTATGGCGTCTGAAGCAGCACTAGATAAAGCGAACATAGCTGATATGGCTAGGCAAGCCTCTAAAACTGCTGCACGTAGTTCGCCATCACTTGATACTATGGACGCAATGGGTGGTATGGCTAAAAGTGTTGCGGGTCGCGGCATAGACGCAGTGAAAGCTGCACCGCAACGTGTGTTTAAAGAAGACCTAATGGGCATTGGAGAGTTGGGATCATCTGTATTTCCAAGCCTAAAGGACGAAGGCAATATCCTTGGCAAGATACTAAACACCAGAGGTGGCGAGGCGTTGTTGTTTGGTTTAGGTGCAGAGCTACTAGCAAAAATGCAAGGTGACGATGATGAAGACGATGGACGCGCTGAAATAATCGCAAGAGCCAATCGTCCATTTGGGCATGGTGAGTATGTAAAAATGAACACAATGAGGGAATTAGCAAAAGGTGGTGAAACAACACCTGATTATTTTCCACGCAGAACGGGCGGTATAATGCCAAGCGAAGGCTCTGGCACAAAGGACGATGTACCCGCTATGCTAATGGCTGGCGAGTTTGTTCTAACGAAAGACGCTATAAAAGGTCTTGGCAACGGCAATCAACGTCAAGGTATTGCTAAAGCATACGACATGCAAAACCAGCTAGAACAAAGGGCTAGAACATGAGTGAAACCTATGAAACCATTCAGCGCCGCCCACAATACATTGAAGAGCGGGAACAAGCCCTATTAGATCAAGTATTTGGCGAGTTCAAAGATGGCTCTTATAGCGGCGGTCTTTTGGACGCAGACGCTTATCCAGACTTGTTTAAAATACCAGAGTATAAAATAGCTGAAGAAACAGACATGATGAAGTCTGTTTATAACACGCTTGATACTGATGAAGAGCGTCAAGCCTTTATGGATAGGTATCAGCCATATTTCATGGATGAATTAGGTGAGGCTAAGTTTTTCCCCGACGCTGAAAACACTGTAGGTTCTGGCGTAGATGAAATAGAAGGCGCTATAACTGATTATTTTCCTCAAGCTGAAACATATATTGGACAAGGTACAGAGGCGTTTGACCCGTCTACTGGTGTTGCCGACTATATGAACCCATACAAACAAGGCGTCATTGATGAGGCAATGAAGCAGATCGACAAGCAGGGCGCACAGGCCATGCAAAAAGTTAATGCACAGGCAGTGGGGGCTGGTGCGTTCGGCGGATCAAGAGCAGGTGTGCAAGCGGCGGCAACACAAGGCAACATTCAAGACGCTAAAAACAGAACGATGGCAAACATGCTATCTCAAGGCTACGATAAGTCTCTGAGTGCAGCTATGACTGGTTTTGAAGCCGAACAAAAGCGTAACTTAGAAGGTGGCAGACTTACGGGCGGATTAGGCCAAACAGTCGGCGGTCTTGGCTCTAAGCTGGTAGACGCTGGTTCTGCTTACGGTACTTTAGGTGGACAAAGTGCTGATGTGGGCCGCGTTTATGGCGCAATGGGTCCGGCAGATTTAGGCTTTATGTATGGCATGGGTTCATCACAAATGGATTACGACCAGAGAGTTTTGGATAATCAGCGCAGGGAGGGTATGCGCGGCACTGAGCAAGCGTTGTATCCAATCAACTACGCTTACGGTGCGCTATCAGGAACGCCATCTGCGGGTATTACAAATCAATACACGACAGCCCCTGCCCAGCCGGGAACTAACCCGTTTGTTGCTGGCGTAGGCGCGTACACAGCCCTTTCGGGTATTAACCAACAACGTTATTGAGGGCTTTGATATGGCTGATTTAAATAGCGCGTATGAGCAAGAGCTTAAAAAACGTTTAGGTAGTGGTTTAGCCACACCTTACTCTGGCGCTAGAACCAAAGGTGGTGAGATATTTGAAGGAATAGCCTCTGGGGTTCAAGGTCTTGGAGAACTTGTTCAGTCCACAGGACTACAATATCCAAAGCCTTTGGAAAGGCTGGCGATGCAAATTGATGGATATTTAAGAAAACCATCATCAGGTCTTTCGGAACAAATTGAAATAGACAAGGACATAGCAAGCGGCATAGGTCGTCCAAGAGAAATACAGGAACAAATAGACATTTTTGAAAGTGTTCCCGGTGCTGATCCCTTGACTGTTGAACAAATAAATCAACTGTCCAGAAATCAATCTGAAGGCAGAAAATCCAAACCATTTCCAACAGAACAAGCGGCAAGGGTAAAATCGGGTGGGCGCGGGAAAGTTAATGAACAACTTGGCGAAAGAGAAAATTACCAAAGAGCCATAGACGGCCCAACGCCAGAAGAAATGGCTCTAATGGAGCAAGCCAGAGAGCAAGGTCAAGGCGCAGATTTGCCAGATGCAGACCCAGCCGAACAACTGTTCGCTCAAGCCATGACAGATTACATATCACAGGCTAGAGAAGGCGCAGAAGGTCAGCTTCCAAAAGTGGGTGACATTGAAGCCTACAAGAAAAAGTTTGCGGAAGCCACTGGCATTGACATAAGTGGCAAGCCCGACACTAGCCAAGCGTTAATGGCTATGGGCCTGTCCATGATGCAGAACCGCGCTGGTAAAGGCTTCAACGTTGGCAAGATGTTAAGCGCAGTAGGCGAAGCTGGCGAGAAAGCCCTGCCTGCACTGACTGCGGCTAAAGCAGAGGCGCGTAACAATGTTATTGCTGCGGGTAAATATGCGCTGACCGCACAGGATGCTGACGAAAAAAC